>SL_8KL_010_SEDDRAFT_10003827_pt1 | contig 12311 bp, 8 predicted proteins | sample SodLakKL_010_SED_4_FD_11160 | JGI IMG/M metagenome (IMG submission 11160) | reverse complement strand
CGCATTTAAGTCTAGCTGGGCCAGGCCGGTCATCGGCCCGCCGTTAACTACTTTATGGCCTTCCAGCTCTTCGATATCTTCAACCCCGCATTCCTTGAGCACGTGGGCAATCGGGGTGCCAATCTTTATCACGTAATTGCCTGGATTTGGCACTTTAGGTCCGCTGACAGTAACTATCCTTTCAATCAGGGGTTTTGTATAAACTGTCGCCTCATAAGATGCGACTGTAGTTCCCACATTACGGACTATACAGCCCAGTTCCGCCGAACGGGCCCCTCTTGGCACGTCCCTGCCGGTAGCCGCCTTAATCATGTGCGACTTGAAGCCTTGCGGATACTTGACCGCCAGGGGCACCACTTCAATATCATCCCGGCCCTCAGTAATCTTATTGATTGCTTCAATGGCATCCGGCTTATTGACCTCAATACCGATCAAAGTCCTGCTTGCTCCGATGCTTTTCATCATCATTTCAGCGCCCTTAATCAACTGTTCTGCCTTTTCTACCATCAGTCGATGGTCGCAGGTCAGAAAAGGCTCGCACTCGGCGCCGTTTAACAGCAGGGTATCAACCGGCTGCCTGGGGCTAGTTTGAATGTGGGTGGGCAACGCGGCCCCGCCCATGCCGACCAGGCCGCCTTCACGAACGCATTCACGGTATTCTTCGACAGTAACAGTGTCCGGGTCCCGCACTTCTTTCATCTCAAACTCCTGGGGGCCCTCATCGGCTTCAATGACAATGCAATCGTCCTGGTCCCCGGTGGGGACTGTCCGCTTTTCGATTGCAGTTACAGTGCCTGTGACACTGGCATGAACAGGCGCGCTGAAAAACTCTTCGCTGTCGCCAATCTTCTGCCCGATTTCAACCTTATCTCCCACCTTGACCAGCGGTTCACAGGGCGCTCCCATACACTGGAGCAGGGGAATAATCACTTCTTTCGGGGCAGAAAGCCTGGTTATCGGTTTGTCTTCGGTATAACTCTTATGGTGGGGGATATGGGCCCCACCTTTAAAAGTTTTAACTTCCAATTAAGTTCACCTCCCGGTGGATTATCAAGTACTTAACCAACTGCTACTCATTACCTGATGATTTTTTGGCTGCTTCCAGTTTGCCCTGGACCCTTCTGCTGTAGAGGTAATTGACCCCTAAGATTAGCCCCCCGGCAATCAAAACTGCCGGCCCCAGGGGAACAGAACGCCAGATTTGCAGGCCCAGGGAGATTTGTGGATCTACAGGCAGCCCGTATTTATCAGGGGTATCCTGTAGCACATAAATTACTCTCAACCCCCCTACCTCGGTTTCACCGTAGACCTGTGCTTCCTGGTGACCCAACTCCCTTAATTCCCGGACCCTGTTCCGGGCCAGGTCAAGCATATCATCCCGTTCTCCGTACTTAATAATACGGGAAGTGCATACTTCGGAACAAAAAGGCTCCATTCCTTCTGCCAGGCGGGTTGCGCAGAGGCTGCATTTTTCCATGTGGTTACGTCCACGGTCAAAACTGATCGCGCCGTAAGGACAGTTGGCAGCGCAATAGTTGCATTCAATACAGAGGCGATGATCGAAAACGGTAAGGCCCTTTTCATTCTTATGGCAGGCCCGGGTCGGGCAGGCCATTACGCAGGCCGCTTCCCGGCAGTGCATGCAGGCTCTTTTGTTATAAAGCACCGCTGCTTCCGGAAACGAACCGGTTTCGTTGGTGTGTATTTTAGTGCGAAACACACCTTTTGGTATATTGTAAATCTGCTTGCACACTGCGGTGCATGCTTCGCATCCCACACATAAAGATTGGTCTACCAGCATCGCTGGGTTATTTACTGTCGCCATTACTAGTTCCTCCTTTCCTGGTCGATATTATTTATGCTTTGTATACTTTAACGCCAAAATCGCACATGCAGGCACTGAAACCAGGATCTTTTAGACCCAACTGCTCGTCAAATGTCATATGGGGAATCAGGTCGCCGTCGTTGGCGCCCTGCTGGTATGCCACTGTCTGGCTCCTGCTCCAGTGCCCGAAGCCGTGATCCACCTTAATGGTATCTTTACGGATACCTTCGATTAACTTGGCTTTCAGCTTAATCTTTCCGGCCCTTGATTCCACGTAAACTTCATCGCCGTCTGCAATGCCCAATTCTCTGCCCAGCTCCACGTTCATGGTAGCATGGTTTTCAGGGTAGAGCTCCATTTTCAACCAGTTGTTCTGGGTCTGGGTCATCTTGTGCATGGCCGGGCGGCTAATGATATAGTTGTACGGGTATTCTTCATCAGGTTCTTCCCGGCGGGGCTGCCAGTAAGGCAGGGGATCAAAACCCTCCTCTTCAAAGCGGGTGGCGTACAGCTCAATCTTGCCGCTGGGAGTGTTGAACTCTTCCGTGGGTACAAACTCCCGCTCACCTTCCCAGATACCGTTATTTGCTTCCAGCTCTTCCCAGGAAGTGCCGAGCGCTTCCAGCTGTTTTTCATTGATAACGCTTCCGTCCACCCCTTCGAAATATTCACCGTAGCCCATAGCATCGGCCAGGGCCATGATGATACCGCCAAAACCCCTGGTATCATAGGGCAGTTTAATCACCGGAAACCGGGCTGCTACCTGCGGGTAGAGGCTGTGGTAACCCCGGGCACCGAAACCGGAGATCTCCAGCCAGTGGGGTTCGGGGAAAACGATGTCTGACATATAGGCCATCTCTGACGGGTATATTTCACAGCAGACCATAAAATCTAATGAAGCAAAAGCTTCATTCATTTTTTTGGCATCGGGGAAAGAAAGGGTGTTATACCTCCTGACCAGTGCGGCTTTCAGTGGATAAGGATCTTCATTTAAGATGCCGTAAGGTAAAGTAGCAAAATTACCCCGGGCATGTAGAGTCAGGAAAGGATTATTTCTCTCAAAAGCATCAATGCGTTCTTTCCTGGCCTCCGGGTACTCCGGGGGAGGAAATACCGCGTCAAAACCGGGCATACTGGGGTTTCTTGACAGAATTGTTCCCCCGCGCCGATCTATGGTTCCCACCAGGGCATTCAAAATCAATTGAGCCTGCGCCAGGCGGGTACTGTTGGCATAATTGGGGCCTGCAGCATCCCTCTTATGGCTGGGGATATGGGCCGGTTTGGTCTGGGCAAATTCCCTGGCAATCCGCTCGATATCCTCGGCCGGGATACCGGTGATTTCCGAGGCCCAGCCTGGGGTATATTCTTCTGCAAACTTTTCTACTTCTTCAAAACCGTAAGTGTAGTTGTTTACAAATTCTGCATCGTAAAGGCCTTCCTTGACGATGACATTGATCATGGCCAGGCAAAAAGCAAGGTCAGTACCCGGCTTAATCGGGAACCATTCATGGGCCTTGGATGCGGTAATCGAGCGATAAGGATCAAGGACCACCAGTTTGGCCCCGTTTTGCAAAGCCCTGGTAGTATTTCTAACCTGCATGTTTTTACCCTTGCCCAGACCATCCCAGCCAAAGGAAAGGATGTAGTTGCAGTTCTCCATGTCGTAAGTCCAGGGCCTTCCGCCCCCGGTTACCATGGCGTTCCAAACCGCTTCCTGGGTTGTAAAACAGGTGCTCTGGTGGCAAACAAAGTTTGGAGTACCTATAGCGCGGCCCAGGCGGACGGAGTAGGGATGACTCCGGTTTAACACCATAAAACTTTCCGGGCCATACTGATCAATGACTTTGTTCAAACCTTCTGCTGCCAGCGCTATGGCCTCATCCCATTCAATTTCCACGAAACCGGGATCTTCGTCCCTGCCCTTGTTGGGATTTGTCCTTTTCAGGGGCTTTTTCAAACGATCGGGGTCATACAGGGTTTGAATAACACCGTACCCTTTTACGCAGAGACGACCTCCTGCTTCTTCGGGGTTAAAGGGATCGCCTCCGGCCAGATCGTACGGGTTGCCGGCCAGATGGACCAGCCTGTCGTCTTTCACATAACCGATCATGGCGCAATTGGCGCTGCATACCGAGCAGAAGGTATGGACCACTTTCTCTGCATCTTCAACCAGTGACTCTTTTTCTTCCGCCCTGACAAAGCTGGGGATAGCAAAGCCGGTGCCGGCCAGAACGCCGGTTCCTACGGCTGCTTTTAAGAAATTCCTTCGGTTCATTTGAAAATTACTGTTCTCTGTTTTACTCAATGTACCTACCCTCCTGTCAAATTTATTGGTGTTTATTCAGGCTGCTCGCCTGGTATTCTTTATCTTCTGCTTGAAGATAAGAGAGCCCGTATTCAGCCACTTTCTTATAGTAATTCGCGTTTTGATTATTAATGATATCCCTCATTAAATCAGGGATCCAGTTAATAATGTGGTGCCTGAAAAAAGTTTTGGCATCCTCTTCTTCACCAGCGGCAATAAGGTGCCCCATGAAGGAGAGTTCCACTGCTGCATGGTCTTCCGGGTAAATAGAGTTTTCCATCTGCCAACCTCTCTTTTTATAGAATTTTTTTACTTCCAGCCACGGATCCTGCATCAGCCGGATCTCTTCGTCGCGGTATACCGATTCAAACGGTTTTACACCATCTGGTAGGACAAATAGCCTGGTGTATTCCCGTGGCAATTCGAGATCGATTTCCTCGTGCCCCATCCACTCTTCAATTAATTCCTGGAAGTGGAAGAGGAAATCACCTTCTTGCGGCGATATTTCCCGGATTAGTTTCAGATAATGCTCCAGATCGTCCCGGGTTGTTTTACCAGCAAACCACCTTGACAAAAAAAAATAGTTTTGTGATTTTTGGGAAACCACTTCATTCATGCTGGAATATTCCTCCTACAGTTGTGAATAGATTAACTTACAGTTATACAATTACCAACCTTTATTTAGCACCTGCTTCTTTTACATCTTCTAACCCATCACTCAGATCACTAAAATGTTTATTTCGAAGAAGAACATTTATCCGTCTCAAAACCGGCCTTAGGGCTTGGAACAAAACTCGTTTCTGCGACCGGTTTGAAAAGCCTTTCATTTATATAGCTGGCGTATTTTTCGAATCCTCCCTGATCCAGTGAGCAATAGGTTGAATTTTTTATGTAGCGGCAATTAATCAAGCCCATCTCCCGGAGCACTTTTACGTGATGAGAGACAGTCGCCTGGCTCAAGCCTAATTTCTCAATTAACTCACACACACAGTGCTCTCTTTCCAGCAGCAGTTCAATAATATTCAAGCGTTGTTCCTCGCAAAGAACTTTGAAATAAGGAAGTAAATGTTTCATGCATATTCCTTTCTAAATACTACCAATCTAATTTATATTAACCTATATCGATGGCCATCGATTAAGTTCAAATAGGAGTATACCAAATGAAACCTTGCAAATCAATACTCATAATTAATTTTAAATATGCTGTAAATTTATTGAATTAAGTATAAATGGGACAGGCCTAATTGTTTTTGCTGCCGGATTAAATATGAAACTATAAAATTTACACCATAAATCTTAATACTGGTTAATGCTAGTACTACAGCGAAAGATAAAAAATTAAGCGGTGCCAAGGGGACGGTTCGAGCGTCCCGAAGCGCAGCGTAGGCCGAAGGAAAGACGATGGAACTGTCCCCTTGGCCTCGCGGGCCCTAATTCACGACATAAGTTTCGCTGTAGTACTAGTGGGTATATGGTTTTTTATATAATCGGTACGTACATAACACTGCCCGCCTCACTTATTCCAGTGACAGCCGGGCAGTGTTACTTGCTGATCTGTATGATCTTAGTTTTAGCTTAAGCCCTGCGGGTCAGGATCAATTATCCTTAAAATTCAACCTTAACAGCTTCGCGGGAAGCCGGTTCTTCATCGAGGTTGAAATAATTTTCCTGGTGAAAACCGAACATACCTGCGACTATCACTGTTGGAAAACGTTGAATGGCCGTATTAAAGTTCATTACGGCCTGGTTGTAGGCCTGCCTTGCAGAAGCAATCTGACCCTCGGTGTTGGCCAGTTCATTTTGGAGCTGGCGGAAGTTGGCGTCTGCTTTTAGCTCGGGATAACTTTCAGCCACGGCAAACAGGCTTTTTAAAGCCCCGGTAAGCATATCCTCTGCCCCGGCCTGCTCGTTGATATCACCGGCCTGCATGGCCATACTGCGGGCTTTGGTTACGTTCTCAAAGGTTTCTTTTTCATGGGCGGCGTATCCTTTTACCGTATTGACCAGGTTGGGAATCAAATCGTACCGCCTTTTCAGCTGCACATCGATCTGCGACCAGGCATTTTGTAACCTCTGGCGCAACCCTACCAGTCGGTTGTAGGTAGATATGGAAAATATAATGGCGATGACAACAATACCGATTACTATCCAAATCACTCAGATCATCTCCTATACCAGTTAATTGAGGCTCACGGACCTTTCAGTTGCCCCGGATAAAATGATTACTATTCACAGTATACGCTTAAAGCTGGAGTTCAACAATATCCCCGTCTTCTAAAACATGTTCGCGGGCCACGGCCTGGCCGTCGAATTTTGAAGAACCCCAGACCAGGGCGCTTTTCAGCTGTTCAGGGAAATCCTTATGAACCTGTTCGGCAAAATCAAGGACAGTACTGCCCCGTTTCAAAATAAATGGTCGTTCCATATCGGCAAGCCGGTCTGGAGATTTGCCGTAAATCCTGATCACGTCAAGTAGGTTATACAACCTATCTTTAAGCTCTTCCAGACCGTTTCCATTGATGGACACGGTCAGGGGATCAAAACCGGGCATTAATTCTTTCATCACTTCCAGGTTTTCTTCTGCTTCCATGTGATCAATTTTGTTGGCCGCAACCAGGAAAGGAATCGGGGCGATTATTTCCCCTTCCTCGGAAAGGTCGATCACTTCCCTTCCCTGCAGAACCTTCATCAACCCTTCATACTGTTCAAGGCACTCGGCAGTGGAAACATCAATTATGATCAGCAGGGCGTCCGCTTCTTTAAAAGTCCCGATCAGACCTGATGGAACATTTTCTTCCATAAGAGGCGGAGTATCAACCATCTGCACCCAGGTATCTTTATAGGGCATCATACCTGTGGCCGGAATAGCAGTCGTGTACGGGTAATCGGCCACTTTCAGCTTGGCCCTGGTCAGGGAAGTAACCAGGGAAGATTTACCACTGTTCGGGTAACCGGCCAGGACAATCTGGCCGGCGCCCTGTTTTTCAACTCCGAAAGGATCGTGCCCTTTAGCGGGCGATTTCTTCTTTTTTCCCTCTTCTCTTACCCGGGCCAGCTTCCGCTTGATATCCCCCTGCAGCCTTTCAGTCCCTTTATGCTTGGGTATAACCTTAAGCATCTCTTCCAGGGCCTGGATCCGCTCTTCCGGGGTTTTAGCCCTGCGGTATTTTTCTTCTGCTTCATAATATTGCGGGGTCAGGTTGGCCGGCACTTATAACCCTCCCTGTAAGCCGTTAAATACACTTTCATGATAGCATAGAAAAAGGATATTTTACAGTTCACCGGCCTAATTTTATTGACATTCTAATCGCTAAAATGCTAAACTATATTTGCTTAAAGACATGCGCCTGTAGCTCAGGGGGAGAGCGCCTGCTTGACACGCAGGAGGCCCGTGGTTCAAAACCACGCAGGCGCACCACCAGTAATAATAGGGATTTCAGGGCTTTTAACATGTCACGAAAAAACACCCGAAACCCCTTTTTACAACCTAAGTACAACCTATATATGAATTGCTTTTTTCTACTATAATATATCCTGCATTTCGCAGCAATTTATTACCAGCAACTATATACCATTTATAACATATATTGACACTAATAATCTGCCCATAAAGCGCAATAAAGGCAGGCATATTTTTGAAAAAACGTATAATAAACCAGGCATGCGTTAAATGTGCTTTTTTAAACCTCATGCTTAAACGAAAATATACACCTGGTGCAAAATTTTATGGTTACCAGATCACCCCATTTATGGATAGCCGGTTCAATATGGTGCTTGGTGTTCCTTTTCTTTTGTCTCATACCATTTTAAGACATAATGATCTGTTTTGGACTTTTCCGCCTCGTTCATCCCGCTGATGATCGTTTGCGGTTCAGATAGCGAAAAAAGGTTCCTGAACAATTTATTGAGTTCTGAATCTCTAGCAACGCCGTAGATTTTCATTTTCAAAGGCAGGATTTGGGTTTCAGTCAAGAACATGTCCCCCATGCTTTCCTGGATCTCTTTTTCTGTAGCCTTAACCCCTTCCTGGACTGCATAAGCACGCAAAAAGGCCAGGACAAATAAAGCGATTACTTTCAAAAAAATGTAGCAGTCAATTCGTTCCGGCAGTTGAAAAAGCACGCGCTCTAAGTCTAAAAGCCCTCGCATTTGCTTGAAATCAACCTCAATCTCATCGCGGCTGCGGTATTTTTTAACCAGCTGATTGGCGCTGACCTGTTTGGCGGAGTAGTTGGTCAGCAAAGCAAAAGTGCCATCGTATTTTGCTTCTTCGTCAAGGGCTGATTGATCCCAGCTCCAGGTTAGAGAAATAGCGCCCTGTTCTGTTTGAGAAAGCTGACACTGCACGAACTCCTTTACGCTCGGAAAAAATTTGAGCAGTTCGGAAAGCTTTATTTGGCAATATTCAAGTTCCCGGTATTTGTACTTGTTGAGTTTGCTCCTAAAATCCTGCAGGGCCTCATTTAGCTGTATTTGATCCTGCTCCCGTTTTTTAGTTTCCTTTTCGGCCTGGCCTTGATGGCGGTAAAACACACAGCGCACTTCCATCTCCACGGTTTTTATGGAGCCTTTTGGCCGTCTTTTTTGCCCCGGTTCCAGGTCCGGCTTGATCGTTTCAGTCAACATCCAGGTGGTTTCAAACGCTTGAAGGGGCGGGTCGATTTTTGCTTTGCGCTCTTTGGCAGAGCGGTAGCTTACCTTTTTCCATTGCTCTTCATTGTAGGCCTGCTCGATTTCCTGGCGGACCCGCCTGTTTGAAAGACCCGCCTTAAGGGGAGAGACCCAGTAAACCATCCGTTCATCCTCGTGTTCCTTTAAAAACAAGATGTTGCTGGGGGTGGGATAAATCCGGTCCATTAAAAATTCCACCGCACCCTCATCAGCGATACGGTGGACCGTATCATAGATACCGGGCAGGGTCTTGGCATCATTGGTATTGCCTGCCAATACCCCAAATCCCACCGGCAACCTTGAACCAGAAGCGATCACAAGGCTGACAAGCAATTGGGCAAACGAGTTCTTGCCCCGTCCGGGGACTACTTTTTCGGCGTCTTTAAACTTGCCGTCAAGCTCTAAGACCGTGGTATCCAGCATAAACTTGTTCAAAGGTATCTCTGCCTTTTTTCCCGCTGTCATGATCAGGTAAAATAAGGTTTCTTCCATGGTCTGCGTCTCTGCCCCAATTGCGCTGAGCGTTCTGCCAATCCGGTCGTCATTTAACAAAGCGGGTTCGATCCCCAGCAAGGGACCGCTACACCAGCTCGCTGCGTTTTCTTCAAACTTGTAGGCCGGTGTTATTGTTCTGGGATGGGCAATCATGTCCGCCACCAATATGCACAAAATAATTCCGGGGCTCGGGATCAGCGGCTTATCCGAAGCTTTTTTGTTGTGATAATGATGCCTTAATTCCTCAAACGTCCGGTGCCTTTCCCCCAGCAGGTCATCAATATAGCGGGGAAAGCCAAGGTATTCTAAGATCTGCACCCCCATGAAAATGGCCCCGGCCGGCGATGCTTCCAGGCTCTTGCTAATGTCTATTTCTGCAAATAACGAGTCTTGCAGTTTCTGCGGAAGAAGCCTCTTTGCGGAATCAAAAATGGTGCCGATTACATTCATCGCCCAAGCACATCCCTGTAACCGGCGTCTTCGATTAAATGATTCGTTCTCATCATACCGCCTCCTTAGACAGTTTTCTGAGAACTATCGGGCTCTTACTCATAAACGAGGATAATATAACTATTTTCATTTGTTTTAGTCCGATAAAACCATATACGCATTGAGCAGAAATATGCTTGCTGCTCTCTGCCGGAACTCCTTACTATAAGATCATTGCTTGCCTCACCAAAAATTAAGCTTTTTTGGCACATAGGCAAGTCCAATATGACTGCTATCTACGCCTATGAGTAAGAGCCCTTTGGCATAACAGGTCGGGAGGCGCTTGTCCAGGTAAATTATGTTATTTGCTTACGAGCACTTAGTTCGACAAAATATTAACTTAGCCTCTTCTTTTTATTATTTATCCATATTATTTTCAGCAGTAAATTGGTGTTAATTAATTTTTACATCATTTGATTACTCGTCAAAGGTGTTCCTTGAAAACTGCCATAAATAAAGGCCTTATTTGCTACCTCCTATTTAAAACCTCTACATCTAGAATAAACTTTATAAATTCATATTTTATACATTTACTCAACCCTATCAACCTGTGTTTCAAAAAAACAGTGGAAACTGCTCTCCTCGAACAGTCTCCACTGTGTTGCATTTAACAGCTCTAATTCCAACCGACCTTCTCTTACAAAGCGGCCAGGCTGGCATCAAGCGCCGAAGCAATTTTATCCATTCCTTCTTTTTCAATAACAATCGGTGGAGCTATACGCAGGTTGGTTTCATGGGTTTCCTTGGCATAGACCCCGTTTTCAAGCATATTCATGCTCAGTTGGTGGCCGTCATAATCCGGATTAATCTCCACCCCGATCAGCATTCCCTTGCCCCTGACTTCTTTGACCTTGTTGGGATATTTCTTGGCTACCTGTTCAAGCTGATCTTTTAAATAGCTGCCGTTTTGGGCAGAAAGGTTGGTAATGTCTCTTTTTTCAAGTTCATGGATGGTTAGCAAACCGACAAAAGAGGCCAGTGGATAACCGCCGAAGGTGCTCCCTTCGCCATGCGGTTCAAACAGCTCCATAATTTCCTTTTTACCGCACAGAGAGCTGACCGGAATCACTCCTGAACTCATTGCCTTACCGATGGTGATCAAGTCCGGTTTTTCCAATCCGTACAGCTGCCAGGCAAAATCGTAACCTGTCCGGCAGTAACCGGTCTGGATTTCATCCAGGACAAACAGGGCGTTGTTTTCTTTGCACAGTTTCTGAACATCGCGGAGGTAATTGTCATCGGGAATAAAAATTCCCGCTTCGGCCTGAATCGGTTCAATAAATACCGCGGCAACGTCACCGCCATGCTCTTTGAATTTTGCTTCCAGGGCCCCGAGATCATTGAAAGGAACTTGTTCGAAACCCGGCATCAGGGGTTCCAAATCTTTCCTTGTAGTCGAATCATCCATCATAGCTGTGGATCCAAGGCCCCTGCCATGGAAGGCATTATTGGCGGTTATAATCACCGGAGTCCCTTTTATACCCTTACCGTCCCTGCCACCGTAATTTTTGGCCCATTTCCGAATCGCCTTGATGGCCGCCTCGTTTGCTTCGGTCCCACCGTTTTTGGGTAGGAACATATCCATCTGGGTAAATTCCTGCAGTTTAACCAGCCAGGGACCCAGGTAACTGTGGGATATAGACCGGGGTATGGTGGCCATCTGATTGATAAAATTATTGACGTTTTCAGTGATAACAGGGTCTCTGTGCCCAAAAGGCACGGCAGAATAACAGGCAAGCCCGTCAACGAGTTCCAGTTCTTCTTCGCCCTTTTCAGTTTCTTTCCGGATCTTGATCATGTACGGTTTTGAGCCGCCTCCAAGAACCAAAACCCCATGGAAGGGTTTGTAAATCCTGGCCCCCAGTGTATCCAGTGCTACGTTGTGTTCCTTGATCGTCCAGTCTTTAATTGGTTTCCCGTTTACTTCATAAGCATCAATAATAGTGTTCATAGGCATCTCCTTACCTAAAAATATTTTTAAGCGTTAACTTGCAAAAGCAACAAAAGTATACTTAAGTCCTGCCAAAAATACTCATTCAATTATACGATAGCATTCAAGCCGGCGATTTGTAATATGAGTATTGTATAAAAATTTCGGTTATTTTTTATACTTCCTATACAACATACACAACTGATTTAAAGTTAATCCAGCCCGGCAAAGCGGTTGAACTCATCCATCACTGCCAGCAATTCGGGGGGCAGCATGCTGCGGGTTTTTTCTCCGATCTGGTAGGGAACCTCGCCAAAGTAAGCTTGGGCCATGGCCCCGCTCATGCAGGCAATAGTGTCGCTGTCGCCGCCGAGTGATACCGCCTTACGGACAGCATCTTCAAAATTCTCAGCTTCCAGGAAGGCGATGATCGCCTCTGGTACAGATCCCTGGCAGGTGACATCGAACTGGTAGTTGGGACGGATCTGCTCGGTGGTCCGGTCAAGGTTATAACCGAACTGCTCCACGATATAAGTTTTGATTTTTCTTTTGCCGTAATCATTGCGAGCCAGGTGGACAACCGCTGCTACAGCCTG
>SL_8KL_010_SEDDRAFT_10003825_pt1 | contig 12313 bp, 15 predicted proteins | sample SodLakKL_010_SED_4_FD_11160 | JGI IMG/M metagenome (IMG submission 11160) | reverse complement strand
GAAAATGCTATGTATGATTGAAATAATATTACTAAATCTATGCGTGATTGAGAAGAGGAAATAGAGGAATTAGATGTTGAAATAGAAGATGTTACAAGTAGATTATATGAATTAGAAGATGAAGAAGATGAAGAAGAGGTTGAGCAATTACAAAGAAAAAAGGATGAATTAGAAGATGACTTGGATAATTTAATGGATGAACCACCATATCATCATCAAGACATTTTTGATTACCTTCAATATATGAGAGATTATGAAGGATTGGAAGATATTCAACTTATTGAAGATGGATTTCCTGAGCCACCAGACCCTTCTTATTTAGGATTGATTGATGATCTTGAAGATTTTTATACTTGAAGGGATGCAGTTGAAAATATAGTTGATGATATGGTTAAGGATTCTAGTTTTATTGATGACTATGAATTAAATGATTATGGGGGGACTAAGCAGAAAAAGGGAAGTGATACTTGGGGCTTTGAGTATGATTCAACTGTTTCACCAGATGGTGGAATTGAGTTGGTATCACCACCAATGAAACTACCTGATATGATTGATATTTTACCTGATGTATTTGATTTAATTAAAAAATATGGATATACTGATGGTGATTGTGGGCTACATGCTCATATGAGTGTGGAAGATGGGGAATTAGACCTAACTAAGTTGATTTTCTTTACAGAAGAGGAAAACATATACAAATATTTTCCTGAGAGAGTTGGTAGTCATTATGCACAGTCATTGAAAAATAAAATTAGAAAATCTGATGCTAAAAATATTTCAGTGGAATTAAAGAAAGGACTAAGAAAGATACCTAAAAAGTCTGATTTAGTGAAAACACTGGCCAAATATGATGCTATACACCATATTAAAGGAAACAGAATTGAGTTTAGACATATGGGCGGCCAAGGATATGAGAAAAAATATAATGATATTAAAAATATTTTAGCCAGACATTCTTTTGCTTTATCAGTAGGCGTTGACCCTGAATGAAGAAAACAGGAATATATCAAAAGAATTGTTAGAGTATTGAATAAGATAGAAAGGGGTACATTGGAGTGAAAAAATGCTTTGATTGAATGAATATTAAGAGATTTAAAAAATAATAAAGGTGAAGTATTGGGATACTTTGACAGTTTATTAAATCCTTGAAGTCTATCACAACATTGGGATAGATTTACACCAGAAATAAAATCCACTATAATAAAAATATTTGAAAGAGAAGCAAAGGTAATAGAAAGGGAAATAAAACAAACAGGTGTAAAATTTGAAAGTGCTTTTTATGGAGAACCAACTGATGATATTAGAGAAGTTTGAGAAAGGGTTTACAATGCCATTAATGCACTTTACAATAAAAACAAAGAATTTAATAAAATAGCAAGTAGATAAAGGAGATATGTATGCCAAAATGTGTAGTATGTGAAAAATTTATGCCTTCAGCATTTATGGAGGACACCAGTGATAAGAAGGCCCATAAATGTCAATTTTGTATTAGGGAAAAGGATAAAATTGAGTATGTTAAGGATGGAAAGCAAGAGATAGTCACCAAGGACTGGGTTATTGCTGAATACCAGAAATATATCAATAGTTTAGTAAGAGATAACAAGAAGATTAGAAAAATTGTTATGGGTGATGATGACCAACCTACACATTAGGGAAATTCCTAAGTATCAGGCAACCGAATTTGTTTATAATTATCACTATAGTAAAGTATTTCCAAGAATTACCAAACATTACTTGGGATTTTTTGAAAATGATGATTTAATTGGTGTTGTTACATTAGGATGGGGCACACAACCACTCCAAACTATTAGAAAACTACTTCCAAATACAGGACTGACAACACAAGACTATTATGAAATAGGTAAAATGTGTTTCAGTCCTAACCACAACAAAACAAAAACCACTGGTAGTAAGATTATTTCCTTACTGGTCCAGTGGTTAAAAAATAACACTAATGTAAAATTATTATACACTTTAGCTGATGGTATAGTTGGCAGAGTGGGGTATGTCTATCAAGCATCAAACTTTCTTTATGGTGGATATTTCTGGACAGATGTTTATATGGGTAGTGATGGAGAGAAGATTCATCCAAGGAGTGCTAAAGAATTATTAAAAGAAAACGCTGAGTTCGTGGGCAAGGAGAAATTATTTTGGTTAACACCTGATTTTTGTTTACATAAAGGTGTTTCTAGGATAAGAGGTAAAATGTTTAGATATATGATACCTTTAAATAAAAAAATGAGAAAATTGTTAATAAAAAATAATTGGAATTTGGAATACCCTAAAGAAAGTGATTTACAATGGAAGAAACAAGTGGTAAAAGGGAAGTATGGGTTTATAGAGGCACCAGAATTTGCCTTGGATATAGTTAATGTTAATAAGAAAAATGTAGAGAGTAATCAAAGGAACAACTGATGTATGGAAAATATGATATTTTCATAGCTTACAAGGAATCCAAGTCAAGAATTACAGGTAAAGGATATAGAGCACCTAAGGACTGGGATAAGTATTGGGATGAAAAGTTATCTGTTGGTGAAAAACAAAACATCACCAATTTGAGTAATTACTTAATCAGTATATGGCAAAATATTGATTTGGATGCTTATATGGATGCTGGATTCAAAACCTATAAGACCTTTGATTTCAAGAAATTATTGTGCCCTAAAGTTATTGATACTTATATCAGAAGAGACAAAACGAAGAAAAGGGATATTGTCCTTAATGGTGATATTTTATTGGAAAATATGGAATATGTGCGTTCACTTATTGACATTGAAGATAATTCTGATATGATAAGAGAATATTGCAAGGACAAAAATAGAGTACTGGATGACTATATGAATAATAGAATTGACGGCGGGTTTCTATTCTGGTTAATTTATGATATGTATTTGCATATAAATGAATTAGATAAAAATATGATTTCATATATTCACAATAATTGGAATGAGTTGAAAAGAGATTTAGCAAAACTAAGAAATATTATAAAAAGAATTGTTTAACAGGAGGAAATATGCCATATTGTGTAGGATGTAACAGTTTGATTTTATCAGGGGCAAAGTGCCCAAATTGTGGTTCACTGATTAATGAAGAAAATGTTACAAAAGGACCATTGATTAACCCTAAAGAAAACAAGGAGTTGAGAGAGAAATTGATTTTTAGTGGCAAGACCATTAAAGAAAAGGAAAAAGAGGACAGAGAGTATCAGGAAAAGAAGTTAAACGAATAGGGTTTAAATTTGATTATAAAAGGAGAAAATTGTGGAAAAGGAATTGACAAAGAAACAGATTAATGAGATAGTGGATTCCATCGGGCCAAAGATGGCATTTAAAAAAGGAATCACTAATGAAAGAACCATTGGATTTACTAAACCAACACTTGAAAAAAGGAGGGAACAAAGAAGAGCAAAAAACAAAAGAGCAAGAAAAGCTAGAAAAAAGTAGATTTTTGGTTGACAGATGAATGGAAGTATTATAAATAGAAGACATAAACAAAATTTGTAAAGACACACCTCACAAGGTGTGTGGATTAAAAAAGGAGGGTTTGAGAAATGGCTAACAAGAAAGATTTGGTAAAAATGTTCGCTGAAAAGGCAGAGGTATCACAGACAGAAGGAGGGGCAATGGTGGATGAAATTATGACATCTATCCAGGAAGCACTGGTAGCAGACGGAGAAGTTAATCTTCCACCTTTTGGTAAGTTTGTAACTGCGGAAAGAGCAGAGAGGAATGGTCGTAACCCACAGACTGGTGAAGCAATGGTAATTCCAGCCACTACAGTTGTGAAGCTTCGTCCTTCCAAGAGCCTGAAAGAAGCAGTAGCTAGATAACAATAGTCACGCCTTATAGGCGTGTGGATTAAAACGAAAGAAGCAGTACAGTAGATAACAATAGTCACGCCTATAAGGCGTGTGGATTGAAACAAACAAACAAACGTAAACTAAAAAAGGAGATTCCTTATAGGAACTCCTTTTTTTTTAGTTTACAATGACGTTTATAATTTGGTATAATGAAATCAATGGTTTTTGGGAAACATAGAATTTATAGGTAAAAAGTGTGGTTTTGTCCCAGAGGAAATAGCTCAAATAATGGAAATTTTAGTCAAAAATCATATAAATTTACTAAAAGTATTGATAAATCTATGTTACAAGATTATCAATTATTTCAATAACTTACTGGAAACCAAGTATTGAAAGGTATAAAGTGTGGTTTTGAGCTGGGTGAAACACTAAAATGTAAAAAGGAGAATTTATGGATGATGTAAAAAACCTTTGGGTATTGAAATATGCACCTAAGACACTGGATGATATGATAGTGTCAGAAGAAAATAAAAAGCAGTTGAAAAGTGTTATAGAAAAAGTGCCTAATACACTAATAACTGGTCCTCCTGGTACAGGTAAGTCCACTTTTGTTGATATACTGATAAAAGAGACTGGTGCTGAGTCATTAAAAATCAATGCATCTATGACCACTGGTATTGATTTTATTAGAGAACAAGTGGTTAGTTTTGCCAGGTCATTTTCTCCTGGTAAATTAAAGATAGTATATGTGAATGAAAGCGAGAGGTTATCAACTAATGCAACTGATTCCCTGAAAGATCTAATGGAATCAGTATATAAGATATGCAGGTTTGTTTTTGTGTCCAATTCATCTACATTAAAGAATGACAAGGATGGTGCTATAACTTCAAGGTGTGGTGCCCATATTGTACTGAATGACCCACCAGCAAAGGAAATATTCAAAAGATGCACTGAAATACTTAATAAGGAAGGAGTGAAACTAAAGAATAAGGAAGCACTGATAAAACTTATTAAAAAGAAATATCCTGATGTAAGAGGAATTATAGGTATACTACAATCCAATTCATATGATGGTGTTATTGATGATATTCAATTTAGTAGCACAGAGGATTTACATTCTAAACTATTTGAGTTAATGAATAAACAGGACATTGAAGGACTAAGAAAAACACTGAAAAGTAATTATGTGAATTATGATGAATTATACAAATACCTATATACACTGGCAATAGATGATGATAGTGTTGAATTGAAAAATATAGGCGAATTTCTTATAGACATAGGTGAATATATGTATAGAAATAGTCTGGTAGCAATCCCAGAGGTCAATTTTATGTCATTTTATTTTAACTGCCTGAAAAAGGAGGTATTTTAATGTTTATATCATCAAGCAATGAAGCGAACAAGGACCCTATCAATATTCATAATGTAGAGTCATTATCCAAGGGGAACAGGGGCAACAAACACGCTATTCAGTTTGGTATGGTTAGTGGGTTAGCAAAATACTGGATTTATGATACATTTCAAGAAAGAGAAAAAGAGTATCAGAGAATATTGAATAAATTTGGTGATGTGGAACCAATAAAAGGAGTATTGAATGAAGGATAAAACTTTGTTTGATATGCTTAATAATCTTTACTATAAGAAAGGATTGGAGTATGATAAGAAATTACTGAATGGATATTTAGCAACATTATGGTTGAGTCACGATAAGAGTTTATTAGGTCTATGTAACAGAGTGAATAAGGTTTTGTTTAGTTTACCTGATGAAGTAGTTTACAAAATCTATTATGATAAGATACCTAAAGGTGAGAGATTCATTAAGTATATCAAGAAAGAAAAGGTTAGTGATAAGAATAGTAAGAAATTGGAATATCTCAAGAAATATTATAATATGAGTGAGCAAGAAGCTAAAATGACCATAGGAGTATAATTAATATGTATAAAGAACTAATTGAAATTAGAGACAGAATTAATAGTTTAATTGAAAGTTATATTAGTGAAAGAGAATTTAAGAAAGCTGGTGAATTGTATGGCGAAAAGGGTAAATATGCATTATATTTAGCACCTAAAGAAACCGAAACAAGTCTTAATTGGTATAAGGCTGTNGAATATTGTAAATCATTGGGTGGTGAATTGCCTACATTAGGCGAGTTAGAATACCTATATGATAATTATAAAGAAGAATTTCAGTACCCTTATTACTGGTCGTCTTCCCAGGATTCTGCTACCCTTTCTTGGTCTTTGAATTTCTTTCTTGGTTATAGGCTTAGCTTTCCTAAGACGCATAATCTCAGAGTGCGAGCGGTCAGGAGAGTTTCACTTTAAAAAATAATAAAAGGAGTGTAATGTGAGAAGATTCTCTTATCACGAACCAGATGAGTATGGTAATGATGTTTGTGTAACCGTAACTGATTATTGGATATTGAAGNACTTTTATCAATACTGGTGTAATAAAATGAAAGGGAGGTTAANAGAAGAGGNATATGAAAAATTAAGTGAAAGTGATAAAAAGGAAATGTGCATAGAGGATTTTAAAAGTCTGCATTGGGCAAAGGAGATTTAGTATGTTTACAATAATAAAGCAATGGTGTTATGATTTGATTTGTTTGTATCAGAGTGAAATTTTTACAGCGTCGATTATTTTGTCACATTTTATATAAAATGTGTGGATTAAAACTAATAGGAGGAAATTTGTAATATGTTGATTAATTTACCAAAATTTAAGGAAGTGTTGAAGAAGGCCACTTGTAACTATGTAATTGATAGTGTACTGTTGAATGTGTCTAAGGACAAGATTACCACCAGTATGAAAAGTAACACCAAGGATGTTTTTGTGATACTGGATATGGACAATGAAGTGTTTAGTGAGGCCAAAGAAGAATTTATGTTATCTTTCGCTGAACCTAAGACCAACGTGGAACCATTTCTAAACTCATTGGATACAGATGAGGCAACCATAAAACTCAAAGAGAATATGATTGTGGTGGATGGTAAGGTTAAGTTGACATTTGAAGACCCAAGTGTGGTGTCCACTTTTAAGGGTAAGGGAGTACAGGATAGCGTGGATTTCTTTACTGAATTTGATATTACTGATGAAATAATGGACGATTTAGAGAAGATTAAGAAAATTGGTAGTAGATTTGGCAAGGTCTATTTTGTAGTAGAGGAAGGCAAGTTATATGTAGAGGCCACTGATAGAACCAATTCATTTAGTAACTCACTGAAATTCTTTATTAGTGATGTNAAAATGGNTGATGTGGTTATATGCTTCAACTATAAGAATTATGTATCATTAATGAATGTGTTGAATGGTCATTATGCTGAGTATAAAATCAAATTGTGTTGGTTCGAACAGCAAGAACTTGGTGGTCTGTATTGTGAAAAGGTAAATGAGCAGGAAAAATACTTTTTGACAAGTATGAAGGATGATTAAAGAAAAATGACCTTTTCTGTTTTTATAGACAGGAAAGGTCATTTTTCTTATGAAGAATATTCATCCATATAATTCAATATAATTTTCATTATATCATTTGTGGAATTTCATATCATTAAAATTCCATCACTTTTTTCTACTTTTTCAGGTCAACATATTTCATTATCTATATAAAATTCTGCTAAATATTTATTTGTGTTTATACCGTGTACTATTTCTGTATAATATACTTCATTTATTGAATCCCAACTATCTATAATAAATTGATTTGTTTTATATATAGACCAATTATAATCTTCCAGTCATTCAACATTATAATCAATGTAACTTATTACATTATCTCTTATTGTACTATTTCAAGTATTTACTTCACTATCTATATATCCTTCACCATTTAATGATAACGCGTCAAGATAGTTTTGAATATCACTCTCATAGTCATAGTTACTTAAATCAGTGTCAATTTTTAATGTTATAGCATTATCAAATTCCTGTACTTTACTATCTATATATTCAATAATTCCTTGTCTTGTATTTGCATTGAAATAATCTATATCAACATCAAGAAAATCTTGTATTTCATTATCCATCAATGTCAATTCAATATCAAAATATTGCTTAGTGGTTACTTGATTATCATCTTCAGGTGAAACACCAGAAACAGTTAATGGAAATGTAACACTATCATCATCTATTATTATTTCATTTCCAGAAGAAGATTCTATTGTTAAATCATCAATATATCTGATTTTTCTAGTAGAAATATCATTCTCTATAGATTGGATTATATTAGTGGTAAAATTTTTCTGAGATATTAATTTTCATCTTTTTAACTTAGCAATAAAACTATCACCATTTATATTTTTAGGTTTTATAATAAAAGGATAATTTTCATCTTCTCCAGAATAGGCATCCATAGTATAAAACCACATTTTGTTGTTTTCTACTACTAAACATATATCTTCATTCCTAAATGAATCAACGTCTATGATAGTCAAGACTACCAGGAAGTCCTTTCTTAATTCCTATTGCACCAAATCCTATTCTCATTATAAAATAACCACCTTTAGGGATTCAGTATTAATAGGCATTCAAATTCTTATATTATTCATATCCAATGATTCTATTTTTTCAGGAAATATTAAATCATTCTCAGTGCTCCAACATCTTACAACTGTTTCAGTTTTTCCTTTATTATGAGTAATATCACTATAGTATAATCCTTCTGAGGACGTCCATGTGTTTATTGTAAATTCAAGAACAGGATAAACATTAGATACCACATTGGATACTTCTGCATCAGTATATGATTGTAAATTTCCCTCTATATTACTTATTTCATTATCTGTATAGTTTGTTAAATTGTTATAAGCTGTTGTTGTTTCTGTATCAGTATAACTTTCTATTGCAGTCTTTAAATCAGACACTTCTGTATCAATATAGTTTGTTAAGTTAGTATTTTTATTAGAAAATTCTGTATCAGTATATGTTTCTAATTCATTTTCAACATTATCTACCCTGTTATTAATAAGAGTTTCTAAAGATGTTTTTGTATCATTAATTTCAGTATCTACATATAGTTTATTTGTTAAATGATTATTATCAGTAGGAGCAGAGTCAACTACTACAAAAGACGGGAATGTTACTGTGCCATCTGTGTTTATGTTAATTAATTGTCCATTAGATGCCTGTATCTGTATTTGTTGTCCAGAAATTGCCTTGATTCTTCCTGTTTGAATATACTTATCAACTAACTGAATAATATCAGTGGTATATATTTCGGGGGGATTCATCAATGGGCTTAACTATATAGGGAGGATTATGAGTTTCACCTGAGTCTGTTTTCATTTGATAAAAATAAATTTTATTATCATGCACAACCACAGCAATGTCATTGTGTCTAAGTGTGCTGGAATGCAATGCTTCTAAAGAATATTCATTATCTGTTAGTGCAGTTGCCCCGTATGCAAAATATGGTGCAGTTCCCATTAAAATCTCCCTGTTTTATTATATATTTATATAAAAATTGTATAGTTGTTAATTTAGCCATAATTTTATTATACCTGGAATCATTTGTCACCATCACTACCACCAGAAGGACTTGACGTTGAGATTGTTTCTGCTCCTATACCCATTGAATTTCTCACTTGTACGGGAGTAGAAGGTCGCATATAATCACCACCAATAGTTCGTGTAGTATATATACCTGATATATTTGAATTTGTTGACGAAAAACTGGATCTAAATAATCTACATCATACATCACCTGCTGAGTTTCTTTTCATTATTCTATTTGCTGTGGCTGAATCTGTGGCGTTAACAACACCGCTGTAAGCAGCTGAAGCATGGTCCGCACGGAAAACATCTGTTGACCCTGTGCCCATAGGTCTCCAGGTATCAGGTGGAGTAACCCAATTTCCATCACCTCTAAGATAATTAGAGGTAGAACCGTTAGTATTGGGTATTCCACTCAACCCTACATCGGATTTAGTCGTGCCGTGGGGGTTTGTGCCACTGCCAGGGTGGACATAATTATTGGCATTCGGTGCTGCATTACATACAGGGTCACCTGTTGGGTGGACATAATTATTGGCATTCGGTGCTGCATTACATACAGGGTCACCTGTTGGGTGGACATAATTATTGGCATTCGGTGCTGCATTACATACAGGGTTACCTGTTGGGTGGACATAATTATTGTACAGAGTATCAAAATATGTTTCCAGAAAAGTCTTTACTTGTCCCCAGGTTGTAGTGACGAGTGCATCTGAAGACTGGCTATTCCTATGCACCACCTTGTCAGCATCCACAGGTGTAGCTTTCGTACCAACAGTTCCAAGGTTTGTATCAGTATTCTGAGTGTGTAATAATGAATGATTATCTGTAACCACTTTATTCCCACCTGAATAAACATCACCTTTTACATATAAGCCACCGCCAGCACTTTCATTATATAACATCATAGTAGGGTCAGTAGCATCACCTGTTTGTGAAGCAATAAAATATATATTACTATTAGCATCACTATTACCTGTCTCTAATACTATAGATGCATTACCAGAATCTTTGAATTGTCCGTCTGTTTGTGTACCATAAATTGTAGGAGTGCCTTGACCAATAACATTTTGTTGTAAATTACTTAATTCTATTCTATTATTGATACCTAATACATTTAATGTAGCATTGTCCCCACTGCTGTAAAAATTGGAATTTACTCAGGTTTCTGTTGCTACAGTATTACCATTTAGTGTAATATTATTACCTTCTATAGTTTGAGATACAGTAAGGTTGCCTTGTATAGTAGTAGTTATTAATTTAGCCATAGTTTAATATTTATATCAGACGTCTCCATTAGCTCCACCTGAAGGGCCGGATGTAGATATTGTGCAATCTCTGTCTGCTGCCGTTCCTATGTTGGATGCTGTAATATTACCATTTACTTCTAACTTAGAAGAAGGTGAAGTTGTGCCGATGCCGACGTTGCCGGGCATATACACTCTTTGGTCCCTATATCCACACAAAAAATCATCCCCATGTGGGCTATCCCCATCATGCATTCTAAATCTTGTAAAATTATTACTATCGTGTTTTGTTATAGAAAAACTACCAGGTGTTTCCCCACATGAACTAAAAAGATATATGCCTGCGTTTCCCGCTCCTTGATGTCCTATTCTCATATAAGTATTGTTATCATCAGACTCTATATCTAATGCTTCACTCGGCCCCGTCGTGCCGATGCCGACGTTGCCGGTAAAGCTACCACCACTCTTAGGTACTTGTTCTTCATTCAATACATTACCCAATCCAACATCACCTTTATTAGTGGCCTGTGCTCTTAAATTAGCATATGTACCACTAGCATTAAATGAATCTCCTGTTAATGAAAATTCAGTACCAGTTAATGTTAATCCACTACCAGCAGTATATGTAGTGTCTGTATATTGAGCATTGCCATGGTCATGGCTTAGATTAGTAGTTACAGTTCCACCATCCTGTCTGGTAAGTGTTAATGTAGTATTACCAGTACCAGAAACAGAATCTATCTTATCACCATACGCAGTATCTCAATTAGAAATATTGAGATTACTACCTGTTACTGCACCATCAACTGTTAAATTGCCACCTGAGGTAACAGTAAGGTTTCCATATACTATTGATGTTGTTAATTTAGCCATAATTTAGTATTTGTATCAAACGTCTCCGTTATTGCCCCCTGAAGGATTAGATGTAGAATGTACAGTTCTTCTTGGTTGCCAGTTAGAATTAATATTATTAGTATGCCAAACACGAGACCAGCTTGTTCTAGTACCTGTTCTAAAATAAAGTTCATCAGCATTATTTGGACCAACAATTTGTGTTCTCCCCCAAGGAGTACCCATATGTAAAACAGTCGCCTGTGTACCTGTTGGTGAATCACTAGGAGCTCCACCTGTTGAATGATGAGCAAATATTGATCCTGCGGTATCAGTTCCACCAAAATGAGAATCATATGTAGAATCACCAATACTCCAAATAAATCTTTTTCTACCATTAACATCTTGATTTCCTGAAACTGTAACTTGGGCATCATTGGTAACGTTACCCAATCCTACATTAGCAGCTGTCGTTCCTGAACGAATAGTAGCGACTGTAGTTGTGGCCGCATCACTTAGTCCTAAACTACTTCTACCAGTAGATGCATTAAGATTGGTGCTTCCACCATTTCATTGCCTTCTTTCACTATACGCAGTATCTCAATTAGAAGCATTTATATTATTACCACTTATATTCCCATCAGCAACTATATTTTTTGTATAAAAATCATTACTTCCAGTGGTAGTTATACTTTGACCAACGGCAAATCTTAAAGCATTCCCACTTGAGCGAACAGAAAATATGGACCCTATATTTCCATCATTAGGGTCACCACTAACAGGGTCACTACTGGTTCTTAATGTTATGCCAGCACCATTATCATTATCATCAACATGGCTTTCTATATATACATCACCACGGCCAACATTAAATGAAGTAGCAATATCACTCCTTACATATCTTCCATCATAATGTGCCCTACTATAGTTATCAACATTACCTAA
>SL_8KL_010_SEDDRAFT_10003818_pt1 | contig 12328 bp, 9 predicted proteins | sample SodLakKL_010_SED_4_FD_11160 | JGI IMG/M metagenome (IMG submission 11160) | reverse complement strand
AAACGTTTCATGAGCGCTCGAAAAGACATGCCCCACGAGAGAAGGCAGGAGTTCGTCCAGTTGAATTATAACAAAGAGATGGCCATAGTAGTTATAGATCCTGAGATCGAAGGGCCCCACAGGATGGTAGGAGTCGGAGATTATAGGATAAAAGAGGGACAATATGTTGCTGAAGTCTCCTTTATGATAAGAGACGAGTATCAAGGTCAGGGGATAGGTACTAGACTCCTTGAATATCTTACCATGATCGCCCAGGATCAGGGTCTTTACGGATTTACAGCCGAAGTACTCGCAGACAATAAGAAGATGTTGAGAGTATTCGAAAAGATGGGTTATGACATAGATAAAAGAAGGGAATTCGGTGAGATTATTTTAAAGATGAGGTTCAAATGAGGGGATAGTATCATAAATGAAGCGGAGTGTATAGAAGAAAAAATTGAAAAGGATTGGAATATCGATTTCGAAGAAGTCGAAGAGATAATTCAAGAAGCGGAAAAAGATGGACGTCATCAATTGATCGAGAGTGAAATGCGAAAAATTCTTCAACTTTCTGGTATAACTATGGCAAAAGGAACAGTTGTTAGGAGTCTAGAGGACTGTTTAGATGCGGCCGAGAAGATCGGTTTTCCGGTAGTACTAAAAGTGGTCTCAGAAGACATAGTCCACAAGACGGATGTCGGTGGTATAGCTGTTGATCTCGAAACCAAAGATGAAGTCGAAGATGCCTATCAAGCTATACATTCACAGGTAAAAAATAGAAAACCCGATGCAAACATAAGAGGTATCTCTGTAGCGGAGATGGTAAAAGGAGATGTAGAAGTCGTCATCGGTGGTATGATGGATCCTACTTTCGGTCCGGTGGTGATGTTCGGTCTTGGTGGTATACACGTAGAGATATTCGAAGATGTGGAGTTTAGAGTAGCTCCGATATCTATAGATGATGCACATAAGATGATGGCAGATATAGATTCTTTTCCACTCTTGACTGGAGCACGAGGAGAAGGATGTAAAGACTTGAACGCACTAGCTGAGATGATATCTCGGGTCGGAGATCTGATTTACCATTCAGATAAGATAAACGATATAGACCTGAACCCGGTAGCAGCATTGGATGAGGGCGCTAAAGCTTTAGATGTTGCGATCAGTTTGAATTGAATACGATAGTTTGATGAGATTTACAGAATATACCAAAATACTTATATCCATTTTTCATCTTCAAGATGTCCGAAGTCACAGTGGTATAAAAAACTCCTCTGAGGTATTACCGTGTCCGTTAAAGAGATAAAGAAGATAAAGAAGGCTGAAAAACAAGGGCTGAAAAAGGTAGAAAAGGCTAAAAAGAAAGCGGAAGAGATGGTCCAAGAGTCTAAGGAAGAAGCAAAACAAGAGAAAGAAGATGCTTTGTTCTCGCTTAGAAAAGAGTTGGAAGAAAAAAAGAAAGAAGTTAAGAAAGAAGCCGAAAATAAGGCGGAACGAATAAGGGAGAGGGGGGGAAAAGAAGCGGAGAAAATAAGAAGTTCGACTAAAGAAAATATATCTGAGGCCGTAGACCACGTCCTGGAATCGGTAATGGAGGTATAAACATTTGCTATTCCCAAAAAGGATGAAAGACCTCACGATCCTAGTACATAAAGATTATATCCAAGAGGTCGTGGATTCTCTTCAAGATGATGGTGTTGTTGAAATAGATTCAGTAGATAGAGACAAAGATGTAAAAGAACTTGTCGAGGAAAAGAACATACCAGAGATCATCACGGAATTGACCAATTATGAGATGAGATTGTCTTCAATAATAGATATATTTGAAAGGATTGAAAAAAAAGGAGAAACGAGCATAAAAGAATTTTTGAATCCACCCGAACCTGAAAAGATAGAAAGAGAAAAGAGATCTTTGGATGATCTTTTCGATGAAATAAACAGCGTCTTGGAAGAAAATGGGAAGGAGATCAGGGAATTAAGTTCCGAATTAACCGAAATAAAAGACAAGTTAAAGAATCTGAAAGAGAAAGAGAAAGCTCTCAAGACCATCATAGATATCGATATAGAATTGAGTTCGCTAGGTGAATCGACTTTTTCCGTCATACGTCTCGGAAAAACGAAAAATCCCACTAAGTTGAAAAGTGCCTTAGATGAATTGGAAAGTGGTTTTTTCACTAAAACCGGAAAGACAGAAAAAGAATATCTCGTATTGACGGGAGCTTATCTGGGGGAGAGGGAAGAGTACGAAAGCGCCCTTAGAGAAGGAGATTTTAGACCACTCAGGTTAGGGGAGCTTGAAGGGGATCCAAAAGAGGCTCTCGCCGGGGTAAAAGAGGGTCTTACAAAATTGGGAGAAAGACGTGACTCGCTTGTCGACGATTTGAAAGAGTACAAAGGAGATTGGGAGAAAAAATATCAGGTATTAAGAGAAGAATTGAATGTGTATAGGGATAAAAAAGAGATCGTCCAAAATTTTGGCAGTACGGATACGACGAGCGTGATAAAAGCCTGGGCTGAAGAAGATGATGTAGAAAGGGTAGAAGATGTTATCTCAGATAGCGCTGAGGGACATGCCGAAATCGTAGACGAAGAACCAGCAGATCCAGATGAAGTGCCGATCTCCTTAGAAAATCCAAAACCTATCAAACCTTTTGAGCTCTTAACGAAGATGTTTGCGCCTCCGAGGTATGACGAAGTCGATCCAACTATCATTGTGGGTCCCGCATTCGTTCTTTTCTTCGGTTTGATGCTCGGAGATTTTATTTATGGGCTAATCCTCGCTACTGGAGCAATAGTCATGATAAAAGGCCCTGGGAAGGTTGAGGAAGGTATAAGGAACTTCGGATGGATCCTGTTTGCCACAGGGCTCTCAACCATATTTTTTGGTTTGATCCAGGGAGGTTATATGGGACCAGGTAGAGATGACTTTCATAACCTTATAGGTAGATTCGGTATCGAGACCCCTGCTTTACTGGAATCTTTGGAGGGGGATGGACCTCTAATACTGCTCATTATATCTTTGGTGATCGGACTCGCCTACATCAATATCGGGCTCGTTTTGCAATTGATCCAACATATAAAACGAAAAAATTACAAAAGAATTATACTTGAAAACGCATCTTGGTGGCTGTTACAGCCCGCTGCATTTATACTGATAGCTCCTATGATGATTGGAGATCTTTCCTTTACATCTACTGTAAACTATGCAGCCTATGCGATGGGAGCTGTCGGTCTTATCCTCTTAGCTATAAGAGCTAAAGGACTCTCATTCTTCGAGTTGACCGGCTTTTTAGGTGACTTTTTATCTTTTTCAAGAATATTGGCTTTAGGATTAGCGACTGCGGGAATAGCGCTTACCGTGAATGTGATCACCGATCTGGTCGCCGGAGCAAATGTAGGGATGTTGATCGTCTGGCCCTTATTGGTGATAGGTATATTTGTTGCGTTATATGGCCATATCAAGAAAGGAAGTAATAAGATGACAGGGATCGGTGGAGTTCTGATAATACTTGGTGCTATGGGTTTTGCAGATCCTTCATATCCATTCTTCGTATTGGCTCTTTTAGTATTCTTTGCAGGCCATATGATAAACCTCGCGCTTCAAGGTTTGGGCTCTTTTGTTCATTCGCTCAGGCTTCAATATGTTGAGTTCTTTGGATATTTCTTCGAAGGCGGAGGAAAAGAATTTGAACCCTTCAAATTTGAAAGACAACACACAAAATTAAAAACTAAGGAGGAGATGACAAAATGAATATGAGATCGAACTTGAAAAAAGGTATCCTGATATCGCTGCTAGTTGTTCTGGTCGTAGTAGGTATCGGAATTTCTTCTGGACTTCAGCCTATTCAGGCAGAAGAAGATGACGGTGTGGAGATCAGAGTAGATAATAAAGATCCAGGTGAAGAACTTACTCTTTACATCGAGCCTGAAGAAGAGGTCAAGGCAGATTTTAGTTTCGTCCGGAGATTAGATTTTAACATTGCTAATGTTAGCTGGTTTGTGGATGATGAATTAGAAAGTAATGAGAAGGAAACTATCATAGTTTTTGATGAAGAAGGGGAGTACGACATAAAATTGGTAATAGTAAGTGAAGATGCAGTTGAATATACAGATGAAGTCATGATAGAGGTAACAGAAGATGATAGAGGCATGTTTTTAGCGACCATAGGAGCCGGACTCGCAGTTGGGATTGCAGGTATGGGCGCCGGGATAGGAGTCGGTATAGCCGGTGCCGCCGGCGCAGGTACTATAGCTGAAAAACCGGACAAGTTCGGCTTATCACTGGTGTTTCAGGCGCTACCACAAACGCAGGCCATCTATGGTCTTCTAGTGGCTATATTGATTTTACTTTTCACCGGTGTGATCGGAGCGGCCGGTCCGATTTCGATACCTGTTGGTATCATGGCTGTAGGGATCGGATTGGCGGTCGGTCTTGCTGGATTATCCGCTATAGGTCAGGGGATCTCTTCAGCTAGTGGAATAGCTACTGTGGCAGAGGACAGCGAGATGTTCGGTAGAGGCATGGTCTTTTCAGTTCTCCCTGAAACTCAGGCTATCTATGGATTACTCATATCGATCTTGCTGATGATATTTAGCGGTTTGTTAGGAGGAGGCGATGCCATGGCTGGGATAGATGTTCCAATAGGTCTTGTCGGTATTGGAGCTGGACTCTCTGTTGGGATCGCTGGGCTTTCTGGTATTGGACAGGGCATTGCTTCTGCTAGTGGTGTCGCTACAGTCGCTGAAGATGAGACCATGTTCGGTAGAGGTATGGTATTTTCAGTCTTACCTGAAACCCAGGCAATTTATGGCCTTCTTATAGGCATACTCCTGATCGTATTCAGCGGTATGATGGGAGATGAGCCAACAATGACGATGGGAATGGGGATCGCCGCGGTAGGAGCAGGTCTCTCTATCGGTATCGCGGGCATCTCAGGTATAGGTCAGGGAATCACTTCAGGCTCTGCCATAGCCGCTGTAGCTAACAGAGAAGAGACATTCGGAAAAGGCATGATATTCAGTGTGATGTCGGAGACTTTCGCGATATTTGGATTACTGGTGGCGATACTGATTATAGTCTCACTTGGGTTTATGGGGTGAGAGAGATTTCAGTAGAAAAGATCGTAGAGAAGATAGAAAAGGATGTCCAGGAAAAAATAGATTCAATAATGGAAGAAAAGAATGAAAAAACTAAACAGGTTATGGAGGAAATAGAGAAGGAAAAAGAGAGAAGACTGAACGAAATAGAGAAGGAAAAAGAAAGAGAGATAAAAACATTGAAGAACAGGATCATCTCACAAGCGGAGTTGGAATCTAGAAAGAAAAGGTTGAATGTTCGGGAAGAGATGATCGAGAGAGTTTTTGATAACAGCAGAAAAGAATTGAGGGAACTTGGTCCTGAAGATTACGATGAATATATCGAGGAGTCGATAGAAAAAGTTGATAAGCTACTAGAAGGGGAAGTAGAGATCCACTGTCCAAAGGAATCTGAGGATCTTGTCAAAGGTCTCTCTAGAAATATAAATCCCTCTCTGGAAGTCATCGGTGATTTAAACTCCATTGGTGGTATAAAGGCAATTTCAGATAAAGGGGCCACTATAGATTTGACCTTCGAAGCAAACCTAGAACGAAAGAAAAAGCAGCTCAGAAAAGATATTTCTGATATATTATTTCCGGAGGAATAGTAAGTGTTAGAGGAGCTCATAGAGGATATAGGAATGACCAATTTCGTGTTCTTGATCATCGGCTTAGCTCTACTTCTGGTGATAATCCTCTTCATGAGTTATTACCGGGTGGTGATCAGTATAGCTAATTTTACCTACCCAAATGCGGTCTTCAGATCTAGTGGAAATCCATATTTAAAAGAAAAAAAGATATCTGATCTGATAGAAGGAAGTAACCTGAATGAAGTCTATTCAGAACTAGAAGAGGACGGATATGAGATTTCCAAGGAAGCGAGAGAAGATATCGATAAAGTCGAAAAGGAACTCGAGAAGAAAAATATTGAGCTGATGAAAAAGGCTCACCGGACTTCTCCAGACGAGACAAAGGGATTCACTAAAGCCTGGCTTTCGAGATATGATGTGAAGATGGCAAAACGCGCGATCAAAGCGGTAAAGGAAGATAGATTGGAGAAGGTAGAGGATAGACTTTATCCGGTCGAAGAGATAAATGAAAAAGTGATAGAAGACCTCACCTCCACTAGAAATCTACAGGAAGCTTTATCTATATTGAGAGACACAGAACTTGAAGAAGTTTTGGAAAAGAAGGAATGGGAAGAAAAGTCATTCGAGCTCGATGTAGCGTTGGACAAATTCGCATTCAATAAGTTGAAAGAAGGTATATTCAAAGTAGAATCTGAACAGAGAGCCCCTGTCAGATATTTTTTCGGAAGGTATGTAGATCTTCTAAATATTAAAATAATATTGAGAGGTATCAGAGAAGAAATTCAAAGCGAAAGGCTCAAGGATTGCATTCTACCTAAAGGAAGAGAATTATCAGAATGGAAGCTTGAAGAGATGGCTGAATCTACTAGCATCGACGAAGCTCTAGTACAATTGGAAGGGACAACATATGAAGATATCAGGAATAAGATGCAATCCGATGAAAAGTTCAATTTTGAACATCACATAGATAAAAAATTACTCAAAATGGTAAAAGAACTCAATAATCAGCATATCCTTACCGTAGGACCTACTTTGAAATATCTTGTGGGTAAGGAATTAGAACTCAGGAACATAAGAGCTTTGATTCGTGGTATAAAAGAAGATATTGATCCAATAAGGGTCAAAGAGTTAATGGTCCTGGAGGATAATATATGAAAAAGAAGGTAGTAGTGGTTGGGAAAAAAGATATGACATTAGGTTTCTCCCTTGCCGGTATAGACGATACTTTTACTCCAGCTGACGAATATGAGAGTAAAAAGCGGATAGATAAGCTGTTAGAGTCGCCAGAGGTGGGAGTGATATTATTATCAGAGAGTATAGCCGAAGAGATAAGAGAACATATTCGGAAAAAAGAAAGAGAGAGAAACGGAACTATCTACCCTATCATTGTAGAGATACCCGATAAAGAGGGGGCTATAAAAGATAAAGAGGATCCTCTCAAGGGTAAGATAAAAAGAGCAGTAGGTATAGATATCACTTCGGAGGAGAAAAAATAACTATGTATGAATTTCATAAAGATTATTATTTTAAAATCAATTCAGGAGGAAGAAAAATATGGTAGACGAAGCCGAGGAGAGTATAAGCAAGATCAAGAAGCCTGACGAAGATGAAGGAGTTGGGCAAATAATTCATGTTGCTGGTCCCGTTGTAGAGGCAGAAGGACTCAGAGGAGTCGAGATGTATGAAGTCGTAGAGGTCGGCGAAGAGGGGCTTATCGGAGAAGTTATCGAACTCGATGAAGACGTTGCTACTATACAGGTATACGAAGAAACGGGAGGTGTGAAGCCCGGGGAACCGGTTAAAAGGACTGGTGAGCCTCTTTCATTAGAATTGGGTCCTGGCCTTATCGAAGAAATCTATGATGGTATACAGAGACCTCTTGAAGATATAGTTGAAGAAACTGGTGACTTCATTAAAAGAGGTGTAGAAGTATCTCCTCTAGACGAAGAGAAAAAATGGAATTTTGAGCCAAAAGTCAAAGAGGGCGAAACGGTAGAACATGGAGACATCCTCGGTATCGTGGAGGAAACGAAAACGGTCGAACACAGGGTAATGGTGCCTCCTGACAAAAGTGGAAAGTTGAAGAAGATAGTTCCAGAAGGAGAATACACTATTAACGAAACCGTTGCGGTCTTGGAAAACAAAGACGGGAAAGAAGAAATAAGCATGAAACAGCGTTGGCCCGTCCGAGTTGGAAGACCGATCAAGGATAAAAAACAACCTGGTGAGCTTCTTGTTACGGGTCAAAGAGTGTTAGATACTTTCTTTCCTCTAGCTAAAGGAGGAACGGCGGCTATACCAGGTGGTTTTGGTACTGGCAAATGTGTTACAGGAGATACCCCAGTTATGTTCGCTGATGGCTCAAAGAAATCTATTGAAGATGTGTATGAAGAGTATAAAAAGGACGGGAATAGAAAAGTAGATGGTGAAGAAGAGCTGACCGAACTGAAACAACCGCTGAAAATACTTTCGATGGATGACGGTGAACTTGTCGAAAAGGATGCAACCTGTGTTTATAAAGGGAAAACTGACTCAACCGTAGTCATCAATACTAAATCAGGTCGTGAAGTTGAACTCACTCCTATCCATAAATTGTTCGTTCTGACTCCAGATATGGAGATTATAGAAAAACCTGCGGGAGAGATAAAAGAAGGCGATACGCTTCTAGCTCCGAGAAAACTTCCTGTCAATGGAGAAAAAGATGCAGAAAAATTAGTGGTAGAAGATCTTCTACCGGAAAAGAGAGTATATGGTGAAGACTTCGATAAAACAGTTAAAACCATAAATGAGCTTGAAGAAGATATCGGTAGTAGAAAGGCGCTAGCTGAAAGATTAGATATCAACGAAGATATTCTCACTGAATACGCCCTAGGGAGGAATATGCCTAAAGTTAAAGTAGCTCAGAAAATCTTTGAAGAGGCAGGAATCTATCATGAGATAAGGAAAGTGAAAAGTGAGAGAAACTCCGTCCCTATCAGAGTGCCAAAGAAAATTGATGAAGAACTTGCCGAGCTTTTGGGCCTCCTGCTCGGAGATGGGAGTTTGAAACCCACTTCAGTCCACTTTTATAACAATGATGAAAAACTTTTGTCAAGAGTTGAATATCTCTTCAACAAACTTTTCGATGTGGAAGCTGAAAGAGAGTACGCTCGAAAGGTGAAGTCAACTAAAGTGAACTGTAAAGCTTTGAGGGATCTTCTTATATCTTTAGGATTTCCTGAGAAAGGCAAATCGAGAAATTGTAATATTCCAAGCAAAGTGCTGAAAAGCAACGATGAGGTAGTTGCGGCTTTCATAAAAGGTTATTATCTTGCTGACGGAAGTTTCTCCAAGTATGAAATTGAGATAAGCACCTCAAGCGAGGAGATGGCTAGCGATCTGACCTATGCTCTGACTAGGATCGGTACACCTCCGAGGCTCGCCTCAAAAGACACCAGTGTGGAGACAAGTTACAGGATAAGGGTATCTGGAGAAGAATTGAAAAACTTCTATGAGAAAACATCTACGGACCACCAGAAGTATGAGAAAATAAAAAAATACCTGGAAAAAGAAACTAGACATTTTAGAGGTGTGAATTCAGTAAAAGTATCACCTGACCTTGTTCGAGATAAGTTTGATAACAGTGGGATCACACGAAAGAAGTTCAAAGAAAATGGTATAAAGGTAGCGAACTACACCACCCAAAAGGAAAAGATGAGTATACCTATTTTCAGGAAATTCAGCTCCCTGATTGCTGATGAAGAATTGGATAAAATCGCGGAAAATCATCTAAATCATTTCTTACCCGATCCAGTAGACTCCATCGAGGTGAAAAATGAAACAAAAGAGGTCTTCGATTTGACAGTGCCAGAAACCCATAACTTCGTTGGTGGGATTTCACCTATGATCCTCCACAATACGGTGATTCAGCATCAATTGGCAAAATGGAGTGACGCTGACATAGTAGTTTACGTGGGATGCGGTGAAAGAGGCAACGAGATGACCGAAGTTCTTAGAGACTTCCCTGAACTAGAAGACCCATGGACAGGTGAACCTCTGATGAAAAGGACCGTTTTGATAGCAAACACTAGTAACATGCCCGTTGCTGCCAGAGAGGCTTCCGTTTTCTCTGGTATCACTATAGCAGAATATTACCGGGATATGGGTTACAATGTTGCATTGATGGCAGACTCGACTTCCCGATGGGCCGAAGCCTTGAGGGAGATTTCCGGCAGATTAGAAGAGATGCCAGGAGAGGAAGGCTTTCCCGCCTATCTAGCCTCTGAACTCGCTTCATTTTATGAAAGAGCCGGAATATGTGAGCTTTACGGAGATAGAGAAGGTTCTATCTCTGTGATCGGTGCCGTGAGTCCTTCAGGCGGCGATTTCTCTGAACCCGTTACTCAAAACACATTGAGGATCGTTCAGGTCTTTTGGGCTTTGGATACAGAACTGAAGAACAGACGGCACTTCCCTGCTGTCGATTGGCTTACTTCATATTCACTCTATCTAGATCAGGTAGGTAAATGGTGGGATGAGAACGTCAACGAGAATTGGCAGGATTTAAGAAGAGAAACTATGCGATTGCTGGAGAAAGAATCGGAGCTCGAGGAGATTGTACAGCTAGTTGGACCAGATGCCCTCCCTCCTTCAGATCAGTTCGCACTTCAAGCTGCAAGGATGATCAGGGAAGATTTCCTTCAGCAGAACGCCTTCCACGACATAGACACCTTCTGTTCTCCTGAAAAGCAATTCAGGATGCTACATATAATCATGGAGTTTTACGAGACCGGAAATGAAGCTATCGAAGAAGGTGTCTCCGTGGATAAATTGGCAGAGATGGAAATTCTAGAAGACATAAGCAGGATGTCAAACATTTCTTCAGATGAATGGGAAGAAAAATCCGGAAATGTAGAGATGAAGATGAACGAGGAGTTTAAAGAACTAGAAGAGTCTTTAGAAGTTTCTTCAGCTATTGAAGAGGAAAGTGAAGAGAAATTAGAAACTGATGAAGACGTTTTAAGGGAGGAGGGATAAAACATGGTAAACGATATGTCAAAAAGGACAGAATACAAGAATGTAACTGAAGTATCAGGACCTTTGATGGTAGTTGAAGGCATCAGTGACGTCGCCTACGACGAAATAGCCAAGGTTAAATTACCAAATGGTGAGGAAAGGTTAGGTCAAGTACTTGAAGCAGAGACGGATCGAGCGGTCCTTCAGGTATTCGCAGGCACTAGAGGATTAGATACCGATGAAACCAGCGTTCAATTTACTGGCGAGGTGATGAAGTTCGGCGTCTCTAGAGAACTTCTCGGTAGAGTTTTCAATGGGATAGGCGAGCCTATCGATGGAAGCCCCGATATAATTCCAGATGAAAGGAGAAATATAAACGGTGATCCCATCAATCCTTCCGCTAGAGAGTATCCTAGAGAGTTTATCCAGACTGGCATCTCCACTATCGACGGGATGTTAACCCTAGTAAGAGGACAAAAGCTACCAATATTCAGCGCCTCTGGTTTACCTCATAACAGTGTAGCTGCACAGATCGCCAGACAATCTGAGGTATTAGGGGAAGAAGAAGAGTTCGCCGTGGTCTTCTGTGCTATGGGAATTACAGCAGAAGAAGCGAATTTCTTTAGAAGAGATTTCGAGAGAACTGGAGCTTTGGAAAAATCCGTATTGTTCCTCAACTTGGCTGATGACCCTGCTATCGAGAGAATAGTCATCCCAAGGATGGCACTAACCGCAGCTGAGTATTTGGCATTCGAAGAAGACATGCAGGTATTGGTCATCATGACCGATATGACTAATTACTGTGAAGCTCTAAGAGAGATAGCAGCAGCTAGGGAGGAGGTTCCCGGAAGAAGAGGTTATCCTGGTTACATGTACACAGATTTAGCCAGTATTTACGAGAGAGCTGGTAGAGTATTAGATAGAGAAGGTTCCATCACGATGATTCCGATCCTAACGATGCCAGATGATGATATCACTCATCCTATTCCTGACTTAACAGGTTACATAACTGAAGGACAGCTTGTTTTCTCGAGAGAATTACACAGAAAAGGTATAAGACCGCCTATAAATCCAGGTCCAAGTCTTTCTAGATTGATGGAAGAAGGAATAGGCGAAGGCAGTACTCGAGAAGATCATTCAGATGTTGGTAATCAGCTCTATGCGGCATATGCAGAAGGTCTGGATTTGAGAGATTTAGTGGCTGTAGTGGGCGAAGAAGCCTTGAGCGACCGAGATAGACTTTACCTCGAATTTGCAGAAGAGTTCGAGGACCGATTCATAGACCAGGGAGTCGAAGAGGACAGGAGTATAGATGAAACTCTCGATTTAGCTTGGAATCTGTTGACTATAATACCAAAAAAGGATCTGAAGAGAATAGATCAAAAATTCATAGACGAGTACTATCCCGATTAAAAACTCTTTTATTACATCCTTTTCAGCGGCTTCGAAAGGTGTCTTCTCGCTGAAACAGGTACCTCGTACCACTCTTCCTTCAATTCCCTATCCACCTTCTCGCGAACAGCTTCCGCTTCATCCGCTTTTATTCTACACCTCTTACATCTGTATCCCGCATCTTTACCCATCGAGGACATTCTTTTACCGCACTCGGGGCACTCTGGATTTCTAACTTTGATTATCTTTTCTTCCAACTCTAGAATCTTCATCTTTTCTATATTTAGAGTCCTAGG
>SL_8KL_010_SEDDRAFT_10003816_pt1 | contig 12329 bp, 12 predicted proteins | sample SodLakKL_010_SED_4_FD_11160 | JGI IMG/M metagenome (IMG submission 11160) | reverse complement strand
CAACTCTCAGCGGCAGTCCTACAAAACCAAAACCGGGATTAACATAAAGGTACTGGTTATTATGCTTGTACAAACCATACCAATACTCATAAATATATTTGGCAGGACTCCACTTTATATTACCATAAGTAACCCCGAATTGGATGCCATGAGTATGGCCTGATAAGGTTAATCTGATATTTTCTTTGCCTAAAACCTCTTCACTCCAATGCGTTGGGTCATGGGTGAGTAAAACAATAAAATTAAAATCATTATATGGAGAAACAGCTTCAGAAAGATCGCCCGTCTTCTCGAAAGGTGGTAACCCCCAGCTATCAACACCGGCAATCATGATAGAATCATCTTCCTGGATGATAAAAGTATTGTTATTACGTAATAATTCAAAGCCCATTTGCTCATGAAGATCTTCTACCGACTTAATATCCGGATCTTTATCCTCTATCATATACCATCGCCGGTAATCGCCAATATCATGGTTACCCAATACGGAATATTTACCTAACTGCGGGGTTAATTTATTAAATGCTTCAGCATATGGTTTTCCTTCCTTAGCTTGATTATTTATCAAATCACCCGTGAAAAGTACTATGTCGGGTTCATTTTTAGCAATTTTTTCAATTCCCTTATAAACATTACCTTTATTGCTAAAGCCTCCAAGGTGTGTATCAGAAATATGTGCGAGTACCAAGCCGTCAAATGACGGGGGAAGGTTTTCAAAATATATCTCCTTTTCCGTTACTTTAAAATTACTTTTGCCAATTACAATGCCATATATAACCAAAAAGAAAACTATTGTACTACACAAAATACCAAATGACAGCAATACATTAAATTTAGATTTTTTCTCAACCAAGTTTTTTAATCTGTTCCCCGGGAAATTAACACGTTTTACCGCCAAAATAAACAATGATCTCAAATCATTTAAAAAAACAAATGGTACAAAAGCGAACTTTGGAAAATAAATTAAAGAAAAAGCGCCCGATATGTAAAAATAATTTCGATATTTGACGAAATCCGGCCATTCGGATGTTCTGATTATTATAATCCAAAATATTGAAAAAACTATAAAAGCAACGTCCAATAACCAATATGAAAGAATAATATTTTTTCTGATGCGTATATTTTTTATTTTTCGGGTAAATATGAAAATACCCCGTAGAGAATACAGGTAAAGAATTATAGCAACTATCACAAAAAGAATCATTTGAGTAATCATAGAAAAAACAATAAAAGGTTTTATTAAAAAGACATTTATAAAAATTAATTTTGTACCCGTTTATAATTAATACAAAATTTTTAACAAACATTTTAATAAAACTAAATTACTGTTTTTAATCAAAAATATCTAACGGATGCCTGATATTTTTTACGAGGGTTATTTTGCACTATTTTTAATCATAAGTATAGGAATTGTTTTAGGCAATTTAGAGATCAAAGGTGTTTCGCTTGATCTATCGGCAGTAATATTTGTGGCCTTATTTCTGGGACATCATGGATATATGGTACCTGTTGAATTCCAAACTATAGGTTTGGTATTTTTTATATTTACAATAGGTATTCAGGCCGGTCCCGGATTTTTTGATTCATTTAAGGCTTTAGGACGCAAATTGATTTACATTTGTTTTATCCTTATTATGAGTGCTGCTTTATTAGGTTTAGGCTTTTCTAAATATTTTGATATTGATATTGCGCTTGGCATTGGAGTATTTACAGGTGCTTTGACAAGTGCCACCGGCTTAGCTGCAGCTATAGACGCTACGGGCTCACCTCTTGCTTCAATAGGTTATGGAGTTGCATACCCGGCCGGTGTGTTAGGTGTAATACTTTTTCTGAGTTTTTTCTCAAAGGTTTTAAAAGTAGATATGAAAAAAGAAGAAGATGATTACAGGAAGCAGCAAGCAATGGAGTATCCGGAAGTTATTGATAGAAACTTCGTAGTTGAGAACAAGAACATACACGGCAAAACTATAAAAGAACTTGAAATAGGTACTATGACACATGCGGTTATTTCGCGTGTCAAGCATGATAATAAAACTGTAACACCAACTGAAAAAACAAAACTTTATATCGGGGATATTATTACAGTAGTTGGTAAAAAGGAAGCTCTCGATAAAATTGAACTGCTTATTGGAAGTCCTACCGAAGAAAAAATTCCGCTTGCTGAAAACTATAAAGTAAACTGGATACTTGTTACCAACAGGTGCGTTATTAATAAGCCTTTGAAAGTGCTAAACTTAACTGCTTACTATAATGCTACCATTACACGCATACGCCGCAGTGGTATAGATATTACTCCCGACAGGAACAGCTCTTTACGTTTTGGAGATAAAGTGGTTGTTGCAAGTGATGAAGAAAATATAAAAAAAGTGATGAAGCTATTGGGCAATGAGGAAAAAAGGCTTAGCGAGACAAATTTCCTTCCAATATCTCTTGGTATTCTCATTGGAATGATAATTGGTTCTATAAATATACCGTTTTTCGGATTATTTGATCTATCCTTAGGTATAACGGGAGGTGTTTTGACTACAGCTATAATTTTGAGTAACCTTGGTAAGACAGGCCCTATAATATGGTCAATGTCAGGCACGGCTAATCAGCTTTTACGTAAATTGGGGCTATTAATGTTTTTAGCCACTGTGGGAACCCATTCGGGAGCTCATATAGTGGAAGCCTTTACTCAGTATGGATGGAATTTATTCTTTATAGGTGTTACTATTACTATAATTCCTATGGTTATAAGCCTCTTGTATGGAAAATATATACTTAAAATAAACTTTGCAATACTACTGGGAGTTGTAGCAGGTAGTATGACCAGCACCCCGGGATTGGCTGCAGTAGATTCAAAAACTGAAACAGATGCACCAACGATAGGTTATGCAACTGTATATCCGTTTGCCTTGGTATTGATGATAATTGTCAGCCAATTTATGGCTATGTTATGAGTTTTATTGGGTAGAATTATACTTTTTAATGATTTCATTTGTCAGCTTCATATAATCAAAGGCACCTATACTGTTTTCCTGGTATCGAAAAATATCTAATCCTACATTTGGAGCTTCTGCCAATGCTACATTATTTCTAATACGAGTATCAAATACTTTCTCATTAAAATGTGATTCAATGGTTTCAAGTACGTATCTATTAAGTACTTTCCGCCGGTCAAACTGTGTTACAAAAATACCTCCGATCTCGAGGTTGCGATTCAACCGTTTTTTGATTACATCCTTTAGAGCTAAAAGTTTACCTATTCCTTGCAGAGCCAAATATTGAGCTTGCATAGGTATAAGTATTTCATCAGCAGCTGTAAAAGCATTTATGGTAAACAATCCCAGTGATGGCGGACAGTCTATCAAAATATATTCATAATCATTAGCAATAGGTTCAAGCAACTCGGTGAATATAAACTCGCGCCCCGCTTCAGAAGTAAGTTCAGGTTCTGCTGAAGACAACTCACTTACAGAGGGTATTACATCAAGATTTTTTAAAACCTCAAGAGGCTTTAAAGGATAATTACCCTTTATAGCCCCATAAACGTGATATTCGGGTTCTTCAATATTAAGGCTTTGGCTGAGATTTGCCTGGGGATCCAAATCAACAAGTAAAACTTTTTTACCTTTTTTATTCAATCCTGCTCCAATATTTATTGCAGAAGTAGTTTTACCTACACCTCCCTTATGATTGCTAACAGCTATAATTTTTACCATAAATTAATTTTTTGGAAAAGTATATGTAATTGACTGTTTTATTGCAATATTATTAAAAATTAGTTAATAAATTGTCTTATATTTAAAAATTTTCTTGCAACTCAATACTGTCCAAATAATTTTTTTTCTATTTTTACACACCTCGATCAAGATAATATTTTTAGAAAAAAGTTTGTCCTATAGGTCATAGTTACAATATTAATTTTGCTATAAAACATGGAGACAAAAACATTCTCGAAAAAAACAAAAATTAACTCCATAATAGATAAATGTGACGTTTGCTATTTGGGTATGGTTGACTCTGACAATAATCCGTATGTTTTGCCTTTTAATTTCGGTTATGAGAATGATACTATATACCTTCATTCTGCCGGCGAGGGTAAAAAAATCGATATATTAAAACAAAACCCCAATGTTTGTGTTACATTCAGCACTGATCACAAGCTTTTTCATCGCCATGAACATGTGGCTTGCAGCTACGGAATGCGATACCGAAGTGTGGTCGCCTATGGCAAAGTCGTTTTTATAAATGATTTTGATCAGAAAAAAGAGGTATTAAATATAATTATGCGAAAATATACCGGCAAAAACTTTGATTATAATCCTCCTGCAGTAAATAATGTTGCAATATATAAAATAGAAATAAGCAAAATAGAAGGTCGTGAGTTGGGTTATTGGTAGAATGAAATATTTTACGCGAGATAATTAAAAAAACACATATCAATAATATATATATTACTCATTAAGCTTTTTCCACAGCACATCTTTTAATTCATTTAAACCAAAATGGGTATGTGCTGATATAAAAACGGTTTCAATACCGGGATTTTTTTGTTTTATTTTTTCTATGCTTTCCTTATCTACCAGATCACATTTACTTACAGCAAGCACTCTTTCTTTGTCTAGTAATTCGGGGCTATATTGTTTTAATTCATTCACAAGCAATTCATATTCTTTGGAAATATTTTCAGAGTCGGCAGGAATGATAAAAAGAAGTATAGCATTTCTTTCAATATGCCTTAAAAATCTATGCCCCAATCCTTTTCCTTTGTGCGCCCCTTCAATAATACCGGGTATATCAGCCATAGCAAAGGATAGATCATCAAAATAAGAAACTATTCCCAAATTAGGTGTAAGGGTTGTAAAAGGATATTCAGCAATTTTAGGGTTTGGCTGCCGACAATACAGATAATAAAGTAGATTTTCCGGCATTGGGCAATCCAACTAATCCTACATCAGCCAACAGTTTAAGTTCGAAAATCACCCATTCTTCAATTCCGGGCTCACCGGGTTGAGCATATCGTGGAGTTCTTTTAACGGAGGATTTAAAGTGAGTGTTTCCCAAGCCACCTTTTCCTCCGGGTAAAAGAACTTTTGTTTCGTCATGTGCTGTTATTTCAAAAAGCACTTCATTGTTTTCGGCATTTTTAATGATTGTTCCTATAGGAACTTCAATAACAGCATCTTTCCCGGAGGCTCCTGCCCTATTATTGCTTCTGCCGGGCTGACCATTTTCGGCAAACACATGTTTTGAATATTTCAAATGCAGCAAAGTCCACAAATGATCGTTTCCACGTACGATAACATCACCACCTTTGCCACCATCACCACCATCGGGGCCTCCTTTGGGCACAAACTTTGCCCTGTGCAAATGGGCAGAGCCTGCACCACCTTTACCTGATCGGCAACAGATTTTTACATAATCAATAAAATTAGATGATGTCATTAATAATACAAATGTTTATTTGTGTTATTATACATTGTGAACTATATTATTGCTGGATATATAGGTATCTAGAGCATAACATATTTTTTCAAAAACACTGTCTACAGTAGTCATGCCGTCTACAGACACCAATTTCCCCTGGCTCTCGTAATAGTCTATTAAGGGATGTGTCTGTTCTTTGTAAACGGCAATTCTTTTTAAAATAATCTTCTCTCTATCATCAGAACGATTGGAATCAGCCGACCTGCCCATCATTCTTTTGAAAAGTTCTTCCTCTTCGACTTCTATAGATACAACCAAATCTACCCGCTTATTACGCTCGTTTAGCATTTTGTCAAGCAATTCTGCTTGTATTATTGTTCTAGGAAAACCATCATATATTATTCCCGGTGAGCTGATATATTCCAGGGATTTTGAATATACTTTCTTATATATTATTTCATCAGGAACAAGCTTACCGTCATCAATATAAGATTTAACTTGCTTTCCAATCTTTGTGTCTTTACTAATTTCTTCACGAAGTAGCTCGCCGGTAGACAAGTGTATCAAATTATATTTTTCAGCAATTTTTACTGATTGTGTTCCTTTCCCGGAACCGGGGGGTCCAAAAATTACAATATTCAACATTATTATTAATTTTTTGGTATTTAGGTAATTATGAGGGGTTTAATCGTTAGAAAGTTTATATATATCTTTAAAATTACGTCCATATCCATCATAATCCAATCCATAACCTACTATAAAATCATTTGGTACTTCAATACCAACATAATCAGGTTTTACATTGGTTGCTAAGGCCTCCGGTTTAAGTAAAAGTGTGGCCACTTTAACGTCCTTTGGCTCATACTTAGCAATTTCTTTAATTAAAGACTCAATTGTAGTTCCACTATCAACTATATCTTCGAGGAGAATAACTCTTCGGTCTTTAATATCTTTTGTTAAGCCCATCATTATATCAACTTCGCCGCTGGATTTTGTACCAATGTATGAGGCAACTGTTATGAAAGTTAGCTCACAATGTCCCTGAAACTCTTTAAGAAGATCGGCGGCAAACATAAATGCACCATTAAGTACACCCACAAACACAGGGTCATCGTCTTTATAATCACAATTCAACTCATCAGCAACTCTTTTTACAGACTCAAGAATTTTGCTATGAGATATCGACTTAACAAAAACTTTATCCTTGATATATAGTTTTTCCATATGTCATTTAGAAAATTAATTCAGCTTCAATTTTAACTTAACTTAGAAAAAATGCTAAATTACAAATTTATGTTATTGAATAAAGGAAATATTCATTTTTTGTCAAAAATTTTCAACTTCGCTTAAACACATAATTTTATCCTCGTGGGTTGCCAATATTGTCTTATCGCAGAGCAATAAACAGCCTCTTATTTTTGACACTTTATTTTTATAAAGTAAAAAGTACAAGAAATTTCTTAAATTTACCTTTTTAATCAAACTCATTGCAAATATTGAAAAAAATAGGTATTCTTTCAGATACACATGGTTATTTTCACCCAAAAATCCCGGATGTTTTCTCTCAATGTGATGAGATATGGCATTGTGGGGATTTCGGGTCAATAGATGTCATCNGCCAACTACAATCAATTAAACCATTAAAAGGTGTTTATGGAAATATAGACGGGCAGGATATACGCTCTTACTTTCCTGAAATATTGGTATTTAATTGCGAAAACATAAAAGTATTGTTAATGCATATTGGAGGTTACCCCGGACGTTATAACCATGGAGTAAGCTCATTAATTAAAGATAACAAACCGGATCTTTTCGTCTGCGGACATTCACATATTTTAAAGGTAATGCATGATGAAAAAAATGATTTGTTGCATATAAATCCGGGCGCTGCAGGTAAATCCGGGATACACCAGGTAATTACCTTCATTCGCTTATCTATAGATGGTAAAGAAATAAAAGATATTGAAGTAGCCGAATATCCAAAAGCAATTTCTTAAACCAAGTTGCCAAAAATTTCAAATTCAGAGGCATCATTTATTAGCACATTACAAAACATGCCCGGATTTATTTGTTTTTCAGGGTCATTAACAAGCACTTCGTTATCAACTTCAGGTGAGTCAAACTCCGTTCGTCCTACGATATATTCGCCTTCACGCCGGTCAACTATCACTCTAAATTTTTTCCCAATTTTTTGGCGGTTTAATTCCAGTGAGATTTGCTGTTGTACCTCCATAATCAGCTCAACTCTTTGTTCTTTAATTTTTTGAGGTACAGAGTCTTTAAGCTTACATGCTTCAGTGTTCTCTTCTTCTGAATAGCTAAATACACCAAGTCTGTCAAAACGTATTTTTCTGACAAAATCAAGAAGCTCATAGAATTGTTGTTCCGTTTCGCCCGGATAACCAACCATAAGCGTAGTTCGCAGAGTTATTCCGGGTACTTGTTCTCTCAATCTTTCAATCAACTCAAATGTCCTGCTATTATCTACTCCCCTTTTCATTGATTTCAAAATAGAGTTATTAATATGCTGCAGCGGTATATCAAGATAGCGTAATATTTTTTCATTCTCAGCCATTTGCTTTAAAACTTTATCCGGAAAATTAAGCGGATAAGCATAGTGTAGCCTTATCCATTCTATACCATTTATTTTAACCAACTCATCCAGTAGCTCAGGCAGCATACTTTTTTTATTTGTATCCATTCCGAAATAACTAATATCCTGGGCTATCAGTAAAAGCTCTTTTACACCTTTACTTGCAAGCATATTAGCCTCCCCGGTAATACTTTCTATACTTCTTGACCTGAATTTACCCCGGATTAATGGTATGGCACAAAAAGAACATGTCCGGTCACATCCTTCAGCAATCTTCAAATAAGCATAATGACCCGGTGTAGTAAGGATACGATGATTTTCCCGCAGACCATTGATGTTTTGATCAATATATTTTAAAAGCTCTTTGTTATCANCAACCCCAAACCATGCATCAACCTCCGGTATTTCTTCTTCAAGCTCAATGCGATATCTTTGGGACAAGCAACCTGTAACTATCAATTTATCTATTTCTCCCCTGTTTTTTGCCTCAACATACCGGAGTATTGTTTCTATTGATTCATTTTTAGCGTCTTGAATAAAACCACATGTATTAATAATTAAAATATCAGCGGGATCATTTGATTCATGAGTAGTAATAAGATTTTCGGAAGACAGGTTACCCATTATTTTTTCTGAGTCCACTAGGTTTTTGGAGCAACCCAGGGTAATAATATTGATGCGTTTTGGCATAATAATTATTGCTGGAAAAGTTTTTCTACGAAAGCAACACGATCAAAAAATTGCAGGTCATCAATTTTTTCACCAACGCCTATATATTTCACTGGTACATTAAATTGGTCAGATATTCCAATTACAACACCACCTTTAGCTGTTCCGTCAAGCTTAGTAATTGCCAATGCGTTTACTTCGGTTGCTTGTGTAAATTGTTTTGCCTGTTCAAAAGCATTCTGTCCGGTAGAACCATCAAGGATCAGCAAGATTTCATTTGGTGCCTGAGAAACAACCTTTTTCATTACTTTTTTGATCTTTGCCAACTCATTCATAAGGTTTGTCTTGTTATGTAATCTGCCGGCAGTATCAATAATAACAACATCTGCATTTTGTTTTACCGCATATTCAAGGGTTTCGTATGTTACGGCAGCAGGGTCAGTACCCATGCCTTTATTGANCAGTGGTACGCCGGCTCTTTCAGACCATATGGTTAATTGGTCAACAGCAGCAGCACGAAAAGTATCTGCAGCTCCCAAAACAACTTTTTTACCTGCAGACTTAAACTTATGGGCTAACTTTCCAATAGTTGTGGTCTTGCCTACCCCATTGACACCTACAACCATTATAACGTAGGGCTTCGTAGCACTTTCCTCATTTATACCGGATAATTGATTGTTTTCATTTTCCTTTAACAATTCAATAATCTCTTCTTTTAAAATTTGATTAAGCTCAGAAGTGTTCAAATATTTCTCCCGTGCTACNCGATTTTCAATCCTCTCNATAATTTTGATTGTAGTATCAACACCAACATCAGAGCTAATAAGNACCTCCTCCAGATCATCCAGAATAATACTATCCACCTTTGACTTACCNGCAATTGCTTTTGAAAACCTGGANAAAAAATTATCGCGTGTTTTGGAAAGGCCTTGCTCTAGCTTTTCTTCTTTATTTTTAGTAAAAACATCAAAAACNCCCATTTTTTATTTGTTTTTTATATTATTCAATCATACGTTAAAGGTAATAAAAATATTGGTATGAACTATATCGCAAATTATAATGAAGAACAAACTCAAAATTACAAACTAAAAACCCGGCAATAGCCGGGCTAAACAATTACTTTTATGTTTCAATTGTATTAAAAAAATAGCTTTTAATCAAATAAATTAGAGGAATTACTTTGATCCAAAATATTCTTTTACTTTATCACTAGAAACAATATCCTCCTTGAAAGTATAGGCACCGGTTTTATTTGATTTTTTTGCTCTGATAACTTTTGCAAACCCTTTGCCTGTATCTGTTTTTAGGGTTGCTACTACTTTCTTTGCCATAGTCTAAAAATTATTTGGTTTCACGATGAACTGTTGTCTTCCTTAATATAGGGTTATATTTTTTCAACTCCAGTCTGTCAGGAGTATTCTTTTTATTCTTTGAGGTAATATACCGAGACTTCCCGGGCAATCCACTCTGTTTGTGCTCAGTACACTCAAGAATAATTTGCACCCTAACATCTTTTGCTTTTTTTGCTGTTGACTTTTTTGCCATATCTATTATCCTTATTTGATTTCCGAAAGTGCAAAGATACAAATTTTTATTATTAACCAATACCCTTAATAAAAAAAATATGCAATAATTTATNTTTTTCATAATAAATTGATTGTCAATTTTAGTCAAATAACTGATTTATAAAATATTTCAAAAATTTCTTTTGAATAATTAAGTCTTTATCATTGTGTTTCTAATATCATTTATTACTTTTGTATACTATAATAAATCATTCCGGGGCTTATGCTAAATCAGNNCAAGTCCCGGTATTTTTAACAAAAAAACCATTATTATGACTAAAACACCTTATAAAGTAATATCAGTTATTTATGAATTACGTTCAGGCGGTTCAGAAGGAGACGTAATTGAAAAAGTGACAGAAGAAAAACCAGCTGAATTTTTACTGGGAGCTGGAAAAATTATTGACGAATTTGAAAACCAGGTAAGTGAACTGAAAGAAAGTGAGAATTTCGAATTTCAGATTGAAAGTGAAAATGCATATGGACCCGTTAAGGAAGAAGCTAAAGTAGATCTTCCGATGTCTGCTTTTCAAATTGACGGTAAAATACCTGAAGACTTGTTACAACCGGGAAAAATCTTGCCAATGAAAGATCAGCAAGGGAACCCTCTTTATGGTAGAGTTGTTGAAGTGGAAGATGATAAAGTTAAAATGGATTTTAATCATCCATTAGCGGGTATGGACCTTCATTTCAAAGGACAAGTTCTCTCAACACGACAACCTACTGAAAAAGAAATTGAAAACAAACAAGTTGAAGGCGAAGGCGAAGGCGAAGACTCCAACGAAGAAGATTCAGGAGAAGCTACAGAATAAACCAAATAATAAGTGCGCTATAAAATATTGCATTTAATATAAAATAATAATAAAAGGGTATATATCTTTTATTTTAGATATTTACCCTTTTTTATTATATTTTTTCAAATCCTTTCTGATATCCTTTTTTTTACTCCATCATATTATGTAATACATTATCGTAAATACCGGCTAGTTGTTCGATCTCTCCAAAACTTTGACCGTCAATTATTGCTTCATTGCCTTTAACTTCTCCCAATAGTGAAAACTCTGTATTTGAAGTAGCTACCAAATTAACGAACAAATCTTCATTTTCAGGATTTATAGTTACCACTGCACGACTTTGTGATTCTCCAAACAAGAAAGCATCTTTTCTAACTGAATCATCTGTATTAATATCAAAACCAAGCATGTTCTCTCTTGCAGATTCAAACAGTGTAACAAAAAGACCACCATCCGATACATCATGTGCTGATTCAACTAGCCCTTCCCTTATCAATTGTTTCAAAAGATTATGCAATTCATATTCTTCTTCAATATCAAAATATGGAGCAGGAGATTTTTTTACTTTATGCCAATTACATAGGTATTCAGAGCAATTTATATCGTTACGCGACTTACCTAACAGAAATATAAGATCATTCTGTTTTTTAAAACCAAGCCCTGTGAGATACTTTTTATGCTCAAGCATTCCTATCATTCCAATGACAGGTGTAGGGAATACCGGCACTTCTTTTTTGTTCAAAGTACTTTGGTTGTAAAAGCTGACATTTCCCCCTGTTACGGGTGTGGTAAACTTTTCACAAGCTTTTGCCATTCCCTTTATAGTATTAACAAACTGCCAATACACTTCAGGATTATAAGGGTTGCCGTAATTGAGGCAGTTGGTAATTGCAAGTGGTTGGCCTCCTGAACAAACAATATTCCTTGCGGCTTCCGATACTGCTATTGCTGCACCTTGGCATGGATCAGAAAAGACATACCTGGAATTGCAATCAACACTCATTAAAAGTGATTTGTCTGTGCCTTTTAGATTTACAGAACCTGCATCACAATTTACATTGGTTGTCATGTTTTTAGTTCCTACCATTGAATCATATTGCTCGGAAACCCACTGCTTAGAGGCAATATTGTGGTTTTCCAACATAAAGCCGGCTACCTTTTTAAGATCGGCAGGCATATTAACAGCATCTATTGAAAAATTTTTATTTTCTTTAAAATAGGCAGGTTCTTTAAATTCCCTGTCATAAACAGGCGCTCCACCACCAAGCACAAGAGAGTCAGCTGAAACTTCAGCTA
>SL_8KL_010_SEDDRAFT_10003813_pt1 | contig 12333 bp, 9 predicted proteins | sample SodLakKL_010_SED_4_FD_11160 | JGI IMG/M metagenome (IMG submission 11160) | reverse complement strand
TGGGTGGTTACCCGCCCGTCTTCGTGCTGAAGTTTTTTCATTTGATGACCTGCATCATCACAGTGGGGGAGGCCGATGGGAGATCCTACGTAACCGGTCACAAGAATTTGCCTCCCCCTTGCAATAACGCATCCGCTACGTCCTCTGTCGCAGGTTGCCCGTTTACTTACCGTATGGGCGATCTCCATGAAATATTCATCCCATGAAGGTCTTTTATAGTTACTGGTTGTCATAGTTATCTGCCTGTTTGTTTGTTTTGTCCTGCGCCTGTAAGCTTAAGGAACCCTTCTGTTTTCTGCTGCAGGTCTGCAAGGCTGCCGTCATTCCTGATTACATAATCGGCAGAATCAATACAGGCTGCAAGGTTTTGCTTATTGGGGTCGGTGGTGTACATCTCCCTTTCCTCGTTCATGATGAAGGTTGAATAGGATACCCGGTCGGTTTCTGAATTCCTGTGGCGGATCCGTTTGTACCTGATGCGGGGATCTGCGTCTACGGCCAGTAGAAAAAACGCTTCTTCCCTGCGCAGGGCTTCCACTTCGCCCGGTGTCCGTATGCTCTCAATCACACAATTATGACCCAGGTCCTTTGCGCTTTTTATCAATGCTTCAGCGATGTGCGAAGGGCCATATTTTGCCCTGATTGAGTTGGCAATGGCTGTAAGGGTATCCCTGTCTACAGGCATCTGTCGCCTTTCCAGCTCCTCCTTTAAAAATTCACGTACGGAAAAATGAGCGAATCGCTTTTCCCTGACCAGGTATTCAACAACCGTTCCTTTTCCGGCTCCCAGCGTACCTGTTATGCCGACAATAACCATGCTTGTTTTTGGTGTAAAAGTAATGGTTTTTCAAAAAAAAAGCCCCGTATTGCTTACGGAGCTTTAGCAGCGTAATGAAAAACAGGTCATTCGTCTTTCTTTACATTGATTGCTTTTTTCCCCCTTTCATCCTCAGAAATTTCAAACGTTACCTTGTCATTGTTGGTGACAGGGTCAAGCAAGCCGGTGTGGTGAACAAAAACATCTTTCTCGGTTTTGTCATCAACGATGAACCCATACCCCTTTTTCTCATTAAAAAACTTAATTGTACCGGTTTCCATAACAAACAAATTAAACAATAAATTGGTGAACAAACCAAATGTACGAAAATTTTGCCCGTTCACAAGTAATTTATAAAAAAAATCCCGGTAAACTGCATTTTTTTGTGACGGAATGGTGTATTGGGGGAGACCGAAGATAACCGGCAGCTCCCGTTTGTGTGACTCGTGCAAGTAGAGAGGTTAAGGTCAAACGGGGTTACTGCCGGTTAGTTCAGGGTATATTCTAAAAGTGGTTGATCTCCTGCATCAGCTGTTCCGGCTGCTGCAAAAGCCCGGGGTTCTTGTCAATATGGATGAGTCCTGATACTGATAGTTTAACGGCCCTGACACTATTTTGTTGTACACCATCTTCTCCGTGATATTTCACCACAAGCAACGATCCTGCTTTGATCAGAAAACCTGGGGTATCCTTTACCAGGTTCAGCAAATCCCGGGTCGCCTCTTCAAGTTGCTGATTGGCACATTTTCTTCCGTTGATGCATTTGGCGATGTCGTCAATGCGCTCGTAAACTTCGAAAAGACTAAGATCATTTATGGATTTTGTCATGTGTTCGCTCAATCCTTCCCGCTTTTCCCCGTTGGAGAAGAACTCGAACCCCACAGAATCCATCAGCCGGCTCAGTTCCAGGTTGCATTTGTTCAGTAAATCCTGGCTTTGGGTATCAAAGAAAGAAACCACGGGTACATGCCTTTTCAGTTTCCTGTTTTTATAGTCGGTGTTGATGGAGTTGAAGGAAATGTATTCATTGAAAGAATTATGCAGTATATAAATCTGGTCTTTAAGGCGGTTTATTTCGGCCGCATGTTTTTTCTCCAGCCGGTCAATCTTCTTTTCATAATACCTGTAATACTGCTTCATGAACTTGTTTTGCGGCCCTGCCGCCACAAGTCGTTGCCCCTCCTCGGTGTCGGTGAAGTTGTTAAAGTTTTTAATAAATTTCTCTGCCAGCTCATCGGCCCGCTTCATGTAAGCCGTTTCGTACTTCCAGGTGTTTTTGGGGTTCAGGATGCTGCCGTCGACCCCCCTGACCTCTTTGGGTATCATCAGCCCGAAAGGTGCAAGCTCCTCCACCTCTGCCCGGTCCAGCGATCCGTCCAGGATCGAACGGATAATATTCCTGGTACTGTCAATATCTATCCGTTGCCCGACCCCGTAGGGACCTCCGATCCAGCCCGTGTTGACCAGGTAGGCAGTGGCACCATGTTCTTTCATCTTTTTTGCCAGCTCCTGGGCATAAACAGTAGGATGAAGCAGCAGGAAAGCAGCACCGAAAGCCGAAGAAAAGGTTGGCAGGGGTTCTTTGACACCCCGTTCGGTTCCTGCCAGTTTGGCGGTATAGCCGCTGAGAAAATAGTACATGGCCTGGTCGCGGTTCAGGCGTGCTACCGGTGGCAGTATTCCAAAGGCATCCGCAGTGAGAAAGATCACCTTCTTAGGGTGTGTTCCTTTGGAAACAGGTTTGACAATGTTCTTAATGTGATAAAGGGGATATGAGACCCTGGTGTTTTCTGTTTTGCTGGTGTCCGAAAAGTCGATTTCCCCGGTTTTTTCGTCATACACCACATTTTCCAGCAGTGCGTTACGCTGTATGGCGTTGTAAATGTCGGGTTCCTTTTCTTTGCTCAGGTTGATGCATTTGGCATAACAGCCACCCTCAAAATTGAAGATCCCCTCATCATCCCATCCATGTTCATCATCACCGATCAGGTATCTGTCCGGGTCGGCTGAGAGCGTTGTTTTTCCGGTGCCGGAAAGCCCGAAAAATATGGCTGTGTCACCATTTTTGCCCATATTGGCCGAACAGTGCATGGCGGCCATCCCCCTGAGGGGGAGGTAATAATTCATCATGGAAAAGAAGCCTTTCTTGATTTCTCCGCCATACCATGTGCCACCCACAACGGCCTTTCTTTCTTTCAGGTTGAAGGCTACGTAAACGTCAGAATTCAGGTCCTGTTCTTCCCAATTCTCATTGACCGTTTTACATGCATTCAGCATCACGAAGTCCGGTTCAAAGTTTTCCAGGTCTTCCTCTGCCGGACGGATAAACATATTTTTGACAAAATGAGCCATCCAGGCAACTTCCGTGACTACACGGATTTTGATCCGGGTGTTCTCATTGGCACCGCAGTATGCATCCATCACATACAGCTTCTTTCCGTGAAACTGGTTCAGGGTGGTCTCTTTCAGGGAATCCCAGGTCTCTTCGGAAATGGGTTTGTTGTCGGACCGGTTTTTCCCGTCGGCCCACCAGATATTGTCTTGCGAGGTTCCCTCCCTCACAATGTACTTGTCTTTGGGTGAACGTCCGGTGAAAATACCGGTGTCTACCGCCACGGCCCCGGTGTTGGTGACAAATCCTTTTTCATATTCTTCCAGGGAAGGATCGGTTTCGTGTTCAAAGAGATCGTCGTAAGACAGGTTGTAAAAGACCTGTTGTACATCATGGATGCCATACTGTGACAGATCGGGGGCTTTGATTCTTGTGCCCTTGGTTGTTTCAGCTTCTTTCATGTGTTGTTTGGTTTTTGTGTCAGGTTGTTGTTGGTTAAAAATAAACGATTAATTATCACGTTCGCCGAAAATTGCACTGCCAATACGAACCATTGTGCTTCCTTCTTCAACGGCAAGCCCGTAATCGCCAGACATTCCCATTGAAATTTCTTTGAAAGAGGGTTTCCCGGCAAAATATTTCTCACGGATGGTATCGAAGTATTGTCTGAGCTGCCGGAATTCTGATTTGACCTGATCTGTGTTTTCGGTAAATGTAGCCATGCCCATCAGCCCGCAAATTTCCACATTTTCCATGCTGCGAAATGATTCGCTTTCCAGCATCTCGCAGGCTTCTTCAAATTTAAGCCCATATTTTGACTCTTCTTCCGCTATATCTATCTGGAGAAGGCATTGAATGGTCCGCGCATTCTTCCCGGCTTCCTTGTTGACCACCTTAAGGAGTTTCTGGCTGTCGATGCTGTGTATAAGTTCTATGAACGGAGCGATGTATTTTACCTTATTGGATTGCAGGTGTCCGACCATATGCCAGCGGATGTCCTTCGGAAGAGCCTCGTATTTGGGAATTAGCTCCTGGGCCTTGCTCTCGCCAAATACGAGGTGCCCGGCATTGTATACCTGCATGATCTGATCCGGGGTGTTTGTTTTGCTTATCGCAATCAGCTTGACTCCTTCCGGAAGTTCCTCAAAAATGTTTTTCAGGTTATTTACAACAGTCATATGGCTCATTTTTTGTTGATACAAAAATAAGAAATAACCCAGAACACTTTTTTATATCCCTTAGTATTCGTCAGAGGAATAAATCATATAATTATCTTTGCATTATGCAAGAAATGATTTTAATCCTGGATTTTGGTTCCCAGTATACCCAGCTTATTGCAAGGAGGGTCAGGGAGCTGAATGTGTATTGTGAAATACACCCCTACAACTATAAACCGGAAGAATGCTCCCAGATTAAGGGAGTTATTTTATCCGGAAGCCCTTTCAGCGTCCGCGACGATGAGGCACTGCGCCCTGACCTTTCGTGGATTGGTGAAGGAAAACCGCTGCTGGGTGTCTGTTACGGAGCACAGCTCCTTACGGTGATGTATGGGGGAGAGGTTATGGCTTCTTCTTCAAGGGAATACGGGCGTGCAATGCTCTCGCATATCGAACCCGGTGAGCCGCTGTTTCGGGACATTGACCTGCACTCCCAGGTATGGATGTCGCATGCAGACACGATCACCCGTTTGCCTGGGGGCCATCGCCTGCTTGCCCGGACCAATGATATTGGTGTGGCGGCCTTTGGGATGCCGGAGAAAAATACATATGGGCTGCAGTTTCATCCTGAGGTATATCATACTATCCGGGGGCAGCAATTACTCAGAAATTTTGTGGTGGACATTTGCGGATGTGCGCAGGATTGGACACCTGAGTCATTTGTTCAGGATGCAGTAAACAAACTGAAAGACAAGATCGGAGGCGATAAAGTGGTGCTTGGGCTGTCCGGCGGTGTTGACTCCAGTGTGGCGGCAGTACTGCTGCATCAGGCCATCGGAAAACAGTTGCATTGCATATTTGTGGATAATGGCTTGCTGCGCAAGAATGAATTTGAGGAAGTACTTTCCTCATATAAGGATATGGGGCTGAATGTACGCGGAGTGAGAGCCGCCGACCATTTCCTTCAGGCCCTGAGAGGAGTGACTGACCCGGAGGTTAAACGTAAGGCAATCGGGCGGGTGTTTATTGAAGTTTTTGAAAGGGAAGCTCACAAGATCAAGGATGTGAACTGGCTTGCGCAGGGAACCATTTACCCGGACGTGATCGAGTCGGTTTCTGTGAAAGGACCTTCTGTGACCATCAAATCTCACCACAACGTAGGTGGTTTACCTGATCTGATGAATCTGAAGGTTGTGGAACCACTGAACAGCTTGTTTAAAGACGAGGTAAGGAAAGTCGGCCGCAGCCTTGATATTTCCACTGCAATTCTGGGGAGGCATCCTTTTCCCGGACCCGGGTTGGGTATCCGTATACTGGGTGAGGTGAATGCCCAAAAGGTCAGGATTTTGCAGGAAGTGGATCATTTCTTTATTCAGGCCCTGAAAAAGGAGGGGTTGTATGACGATGTCTGGCAGGCGGCAGCAATTCTTTTGCCCGTGCAGTCGGTTGGAGTGATGGGGGATGAGCGTACTTATGAAAATGCCGTGGTATTAAGGGCGGTCGGCTCTACGGACGGAATGACGGCTGACTGGATCCATCTTCCCTATGAGTTTCTTGCCAATGTAAGCAACGCCATTATAAATAATGTAAAGGGTGTGAACCGGGTGGTGTATGACATCAGTTCCAAACCACCTGCCACCATTGAATGGGAATAATATGACCGCATTGCAATTTTTCTCCCGGAACAGACGTATTTTAAGTAAACCATTTTTTTATATGGTGACGCGATTCTTTTTTGCATTGATTGTCATTCTTTGGGTTCATGGAGGGTTGCCTGCTTTGGCGCAGGAGCAGCAGGAAATTCGGGAAAACCAGGGGATTACCAACCGTTCGACCACCATCCATATCATTGATGAAAAGCCTTATTATTTGCATGCGGTACTCCAGGGGCAAACGCTTTACTCTATTGCCAGGGCTTATGGTGTAGAGCAGGATGACATCCTGGAAGAAAACCCCGATGTCAGGTATGGATTGCAGTACAACCAGGTGATTCGTATTCCTGTTGACGAAGAAGATTTTGATGAAGAGGATGTCAGAAGAACGGAGCCTGTGGAGATCAGGGAGGTAGCTCCGGAGCCCCGGGGCGATTTTACCGAGCACGAAGTGAAGCGGCAGGAAACATTGTTTGGCCTGTCTCAGCAATATGGCGTGCCCATTGAAGAGATCCTGTTTTATAACCCGCAGGCCCGTGGGGGGCTGCAGGTCGGCCATGTACTCAGGATTCCTGTAGAAGATCTGCAGGAAGAGCAAGTTGCGGAAGTTGAAGAAGATGTTGATTACCAACTGTATACCGTCTCTTCAGGGGAAACCAAATTCGGAATATCGCAACAGTTCGGGTTAACGGTGGAGGCTTTGGAGAGGCTTAACCCGGATATCGGGGAGGGGCTGCAGGCAGGTCAGGAAATCCGGGTGCCAACCGAACCTGTGGCAGCAGCAGAGCGGGTGCCACAACCTGAAAGGCAAAGCTATATTTTCCTGCCTGCTGATTCGCCCAAGGAGGTTGCACCCCGACCGGATGCATACTGTTTTGAACCGGAACACAAAGACCATTACCAGGTGGCATTATTGATCCCGCTATTTCTGGAAGAAGTGGATCCGCCCGGAGGATTCCCCTATATGCAAGACCGCCTGCCGGTTACGGTACCGGATGAACCTATGAATAACAGGCTCAGACACGGTGATTCAGGAACCCGGCGTGCAGGAATTTTGCCGCTCGATCATCCTTCATTTGCTTTCCTGAGCTATTATCAGGGTGCACTGCTTGCACTGGATTCTCTTCGTGAACAGGGCATGGATGTGACGCTTCATGTGTATGACGTTTCTGAGCAATTGCCCAAGGCCAGAAGAGCCACGGACAGCGATGGGTTCCGGGACATGGATCTGATAATCGGGCCGTTCTATGAGCAGACCCTGGATTATATCGCAGCTTATGGGCGGCGTCATGATATCCCTGTGGTTTCGCCCTTATTGCCCGATAATCAGCATCTGCCCGACATGCCGAACCTTTTTAAGGCCACACCGTCACTGGAGACCATGCTTTCCGAGGTGGCTAATTATGTGTCTATCAATTATCCCAGGCAGAATATCCTGCTGGTTCACAATAGTCAGCCCGGAGCACAGGAAGTGATCAGTGCATTTGAGGATACCCTGTTGCATAAAGTGGCCATGCGCAATCATTTTTATGACAGCCTGCACCTTGCCAGGGTAAACGGGTATTATTTTGATGGCACATTGGTGGGGAATCGCAGGGTCAGTCAGTTGGTGATGTCGGAAGGGGGAGCCGGACAGATGCCCGGGATGATATCAGGAAAACGTGTGGCCCGGCCAGATAATGTACAGGAAGTAATTTACCGGCGAGAAGGGATAGAAGGTGTCATGGGGAAAATGAGGCCGGATCAGAAAAATGTGTTGATCACCCTGATTAGTGGTGAGCCGTTTTTGTCTGACTACCTGCGCCGTTTGCATGAATATCGCCGCGAGTTTGACATATCGGTGTTCGGTATACCTGAATGGGAGGATTATCAAAGCATAGAAATTGACTATCTGCAAAACCTGAATGTCCATATATTTTCCCCCAACTTTTACGATTACAGGGATCTGCACATACAGGATTTCGTGAAACGTTACAGGGGTGTCTATCACACTGAGCCCGATGATGATGCCTTCAAGGGAGCTCAGACTACTTATTTCTTCCTCAATGCGCTGTTTGAATACGGGAAGGACTTCGACCGTTGTATGGCGTTATTGAATAACAGGGGTTTTGAGAGCCCGTTCTCTTTTATGCGTCCCTTTGGCACGGGGAATGGCTGGGAGAATACGAATACCAGCATTTACCGTATCCAGAATTATCGCCGGGTGGATGTCAGCCGACCTATTGAAATTTTTACCGGAGAAGTTTCGGATGAAAACGAAGAAGGAGTCAGCGAAGATCAATGACCTCAATTTCCGGATATGCTGAGGGATCAAAAGAAAAGATTCCATCCGGAATGTCAGGGTTTGGTTCCAGTGCTTCTATATTGTAACGGTAGATCCCCCCGTGCCTGTCGTGGGCCTGGGTGTATTCAAGCCGATGGTTTTCCATATTGATGGCAACCCTGTATTTGTAGAAAGCCTGTGGCTGTTGGGGCATCATGTCAATAATGTGCACGCTTTGATTGTTATAGGGTTCTTCCCTGAGCCAGGTTGAACGAAATTCTTCCCTGAAGTTGTCGAGTACGGAAGTGGGGGTCATGGCGCCTTCCGTATCTTCCGCCAGGCTGATGTGTACTTCATTGACCTCTTCCATGAATGTCCAGACCACTTCGCCGTCAGAAATAAAATAATTGTCACCTATGCGCATATGATACTGATCTCCCCTGGTGTACAATATGGCATCCATTTGCTCTTCGTATCCACTTTCCCCGTCCTCCATCTGATATACAAATGAAGCATAGAGAGATTCATAACTCCTGAGAACCCTGCCGGCTTCCTCCAGGATCTCCTCTGCCTTTTCTTCATACATCCTGGGAGCATCGTCCTGGTTCTGAGCTGAAGCCAGCTGGATGCAAAGAATGAAACAAATAAATGCGATCATGTTTTTGTGTTTTTGTTACTCGTTCTGCAGAATTTCCTCCAGACGCATTTCGTCCTTGACCCGCACTTCCCTGGCTTTGCTCCCTTCAAACGGGCCGACAATACCTGCTGCTTCAAGCTGATCAATAATCCTGCCAGCCCTGTTATAGCCGAGTTTTAATTTCCGCTGAATTAAGGAGGTGGATCCCTGCTGGGTGGAAACCACAATACGGGCGGCATCTTCAAACAATTCGTCCCGTTCCGATGGGTCTCCCGCTTCCTGCTCCGATGCCTCATCCTCGTGATATTCGGGTAGGTGGAAGGCATCGGGGTAGGCTCTTTGTGATCCGATGAACTCGCAGATGCGTTCAATTTCCGGGGTGTCAATAAAAGCACATTGTAACCGGAGCAGATCACTTCCTGTGGAGAGCAGCATATCTCCCCGGCCGATCAGTTGATCTGCACCTCCGCTGTCGAGAATGGTGCGGGAATCAATCTTTGAAGTGACGCGGAAGGCGATCCTTGCCGGGAAATTGGCCTTGATGGTTCCGGTAATGATATTTACCGACGGCCGCTGGGTAGCAATGATCAGGTGGATGCCCACTGCACGCGCGAGCTGAGCCAGGCGGGCTATCGGTAGCTCTATTTCTTTTCCGGCTGTCATGATCAGGTCGGCAAATTCATCAATAAACAAAACAATATATGGCAGAAAGCGATGCCCCATATTGGGGTTGAGCCGCCTGGCCACAAATTTTGCATTGTATTCTTTGACATTTCTTGCCTGGGCATCTTTCAGCAGGTCATAGCGGTTGTCCATCTCTACGCACAGAGAATTGATGGTTCTCACCACCTGCCGGGTTTCTGTAACGATGGCCTCTTCCGCATCCGGAAGCTTGGCAAGAAAGTGTCTTTCAATTTTGGAAAAAAGGTTCAGTTCCACTTTTTTGGGATCGACCAGAACAAACTTTACATATGCCGGGTGTTTCTTGTAAAGGATCGATGCCAGTATGGCATTCAGTCCAACAGACTTGCCTTGCCCGGTTGATCCCGCCATGAGAAGATGGGGCATTTTTGTGAGGTCGGCAATGAAGGTTTCATTGGCAATGGTTTTGCCCAGACCAATGGGTAGCTCGTAAGAAGAATTGCGGAAACGATCGCTGCCCAGTACTGATTTCATGGACACAATCTCCGGCTGACTGTTCGGTACCTCAATGCCGATGGTGCCTTTTCCGGGAATGGGGGCAATGATCCGAATCCCCAATGCGGCCAGGCTCAGGGCAATGTCATTTTCCAGGTTTCTGATTCTGGAAATGCGTACGCCGGGGGCGGGAATAATCTCATACAGGGTAACTGTGGGGCCAACGGTAGCCTTGATTTTATCGATGCTTATGCTGTAATTGTTAAGTGTTTCAATGATCCGGTTTTTGTTGGCCTCCAGCTCATCTTTGTTTATTTGTATTGTTCCGCTTCCCCTGTCGTCGAGCAGGCGAAGTTCAGGCAGGCGGTATTTTGGCAAATCCAGTGTAGGATCATATTCGCCAAGGTGAGAAAGGTCTGGTGTCTCATCTCCGTCACCGGAAAAAGGATCCTCGATTGACTGATAGTTGTTGCCAGTGATCTTTCCGTCAGCAATTTCAATTTCCAGTTCCGGATCCCCGGCGGGTTTCCCTTCTTTGTCATTTTTAGTGCCTTCAGTATCGGGGAGCCCGGCATCAAGTTCGATGTCGGAAACAGGGTCTTTTTCAACACCACCATCGGAAATCTCATCTTCATTTGCCTGATCTGACACAGAGTCAGGTTGGGTGTTGGGTTCCTCTTTTGGCTGATCAGGATCCTGATCGGCTTCAAGGGGGGCTGCAACTGTTTCCTGGTTCCACGAATCAGCCGGATCAGCCGGAGTTTCGCGTTCCTGTTTTCCCCGGAAAAGACCGGCCAGAAAAAGCCCGGCATTTTTGAAACTGGGATCAAATACGATAATGACCCATGCCCCGGCAGCAAAGAATAATAAAATAGCTGTTCCGGCTTTTCCCAGTAATCCATTCAGCCACAATGCCCCTTCATAGCCAAATATTCCGCCGAGTATCAGCAAGTCTCCGGTGCCAATAAGATAGCCAAAGAAGACAGAAACCCATACAAGGATAAAAAGTGCATTGGCAATGGTTCGTTTTAACGGGAGTAAACGAAAGTCGGTTAAAACTCGTATGCCTGATACAAACAGGATCAGCACAAAAGCGAAAGATGCGATACCGAACCCCTGTTTGATAAAGAAATGTGCAAGTATGGCACCGATTCGTCCCATCATATTCTCCACATCAATCGCAGAGTCTGTCAGTAAAGACCAGTTGAAGGTTCTTCCGTCCAGCATTGCGTCATCAGCCTTCCAGCTGAACAGATAAGAGACGAAGGCCAGCAGCAAAAAGACGGAGAGCAATACCAGAAACAGCCCGCCGGCTTTGCGGACCCGGCTGTTTGCGGAGAAACTTTCAGGGCCTGACCACACCTTCTTCCTGCCTTTATTGCCTGCCGGGGATTTGCCGGGCGACTTAAACGTATTCTTCTTAAATGTATTGTTGCTGGAAGTCATTCCCGTGGCGTTAAGTTGAAAACTCACAAAGTTAAGAAAAACGTGATTTAAAACCCGAGGGTTTTCAACATCGATTTATAACTCTGTTCCTTGGCAAACAACTTGGTGTGATATTCACCTTCTTCGTTACGGTCAATAATGACCATTTTCGGGGCAGGGATCAGGCAATGCTGAAGCCCGCCGAATCCGCCCAGGGTTTCCTGGTAGGCACCCGTATGGAACATCCCGATATACTGGGTGCTGTCTTTTCTCAGCTTTGGCAGAAAGACTGCATTTGCATGGGATTCTGCGTTATAATAATCCATGCTGTCGCACGTCAGCCCCCCCAGGTTCACCCTTTCATATTCCTTGTCCCAGTTGTTCAGTGCCAGCAAAATAAAACGCTGTTTGCTGGCCCAGATGTCGGGAAGTGTGGTCATGAAACTGCTGTCGATCATATTCCACAACTCACGGTCATTTTGTTGTTTCTGATTNAGAATTGAATAGATGACAGCCCCGCTTTCCCCCACGGTAAATGCCCCAAACTCGGTAAAAATATCGGGTTCTGGCACGTTGTGCTGCTCACAGATCAATTTGATCTGGCCGATGATCTCCTCGGTCATGTATTCATAATCGTATTCAAACCCGAGTGAATTTTTAACGGGAAATCCACCGCCAATATTCAGACTGTCCAGTTCAGGGCAGATCTTTTTAAGCTGGCAATATACATTTACACATTTTGAAAGCTCGTTCCAGTAATATGCATTGTCTTTGATTCCGGTGTTAATGAAGAAATGAAGCATTTTCAGCCCGAATCGGCGGTCATTCTGAATATGTGTCTTGTAATAGGGCACAATATCCTTGTACCGGATCCCCAGCCTTGAAGTGTAGAACTCGAACTTGGGCTCTTCCT
>SL_8KL_010_SEDDRAFT_10003812_pt1 | contig 12334 bp, 12 predicted proteins | sample SodLakKL_010_SED_4_FD_11160 | JGI IMG/M metagenome (IMG submission 11160) | reverse complement strand
CAAAACAGCCCGTGCCATAGGTGGATTTCAGCATTCCGGGGGTGAAACAGGCCTGCCCGATGGTTGCGGCTTGCTGATCGCCAGCGACCCCAAGAATGGGTATCTCGCGCCCGAACAGGTCTGCGCGCGTTACCCCGAAATCGGCGGCGCAATCGCATACTTCGGGCAGCATGTCGCGCGGGATGTCGAGCAGGTCGCAGATGGTCTGACTCCACCGCCCCTTATGAATGTCATAGAGCATGGTGCGCGCGGCATTGGTCGCATCGGTTGCGTGAACCTTGCCGCCGGTCAGGTTCCAGATCAACCATGTGTCGACCGTGCCGAACACCAACTCGCCCTTGCGGGCGCGCTCCCGCGCACCCTCGACCGTGTCGAGGATGTATTTCAGCTTGGTGCCAGAGAAATAGGGGTCTGCCAGCAACCCGGTGCGCGCGGTGATCATCGGCTCGTGCCCGGCCTCGCGCAGCTTCGCGCAGAAATCGGCGGTGCGCCGGTCCTGCCAGACAATAGCGTTATGGATGGGCTTGCCGGTCTTGCGGTCCCAGACCAATGTGGTTTCGCGCTGGTTGGTAATTCCGATGGCGGCAATATCGGCGGTTTTCAGCCCCGCCTTTTCAATCGCCGCGCGGGCGGTGGCAGCACTGGTGGCCCAGAGGTCCGACGGGTCATGCTCCACCCAGCCCGATTGCGGGTAATGCTGCGTGAATTCTTCCTGAGCGATTGCGGCAATCTGCATCGCAGGGTCAAACACGATCCCCCTGCTGGAAGTTGTGCCCTGATCCAGTGCAAGAATAAAGCCCATAGTCGCGGTCCTTCACACGAAATTTCCTGCATTCATGACATATTGGCAGAATGCCTGACGACGCTTTTGTGACACAAAAACGCGAAGCAACGCATAGGTTGCTTCGTCAAAGTCGAACCGGGCGCACGCAAGCGCGCGCCCGGCACTTCAGGCTCACTGCCAGCTGGCAATCAACTCGTCATAGGGCACAGTCACGCCCTGTGGCTTTTCATTCTCCAGCTTCGGCTTTGGTGCGCCGGGCTGGTCCAGCCAGTACTGCGCGTCCCGCGGCTCGTTCATGCGCGGGCCAAAGTTTGGCTGGGCGTTGGCGCGTTCCAGCCGTGCCATGATGCTGTCCTGCTGTTGGGCAAGCGTGTCCAGAGCTTCCTGCGGGGTCTTTTCACCGCTGATGGCATCAGCCATATTTGGCCACCAGAGCTGCGACATGCGCGGGTAGTCTGGCACGTTCATGCCAGTATCGGTCCACTTCTCCTGTTCTGGAGAATTGTAGAACTCGACCAGCCCGCCAAGTTCCGCTGACCGTTCCAGAAAGCTTTCGTGCTGTACATTGGACCGACGGATTGGGGTTAGGCCATGATGCAGCTTCTCAAGCGAAGTGGATTTTGCCACTGTGAACTGGGCAAAAAGCCATGCGGCCTGTGACCGGCTTGCATCTGTATGGTGGAAGAACGTCCAAGACCCGGCATCCTGATAACCGACCTTCATGCCTTCTTCCCAGTAGGGGCCGACCGGCGAAGGCGCCATGCGCCATTTCGGCGTTCCATCCTCATTCACGACAGGCAGATCATCGCCCAGCATGTCGGTGGTAAAGACCGTATACCAAAAGATCTGCTGCGCGATGTTGCCCTGCGCAGGCACGCCACCTGCTTCAGAGAAAGTCATGCCTGAAGCTTCAGGTGGTGCATAGGCTTCCAGCCACTCGATGAACTTTGTCAGTGAGTAGACGGCAGCCGGCGCATTAGTCGCACCGCCACGGGTGATGTCGGAACCAACAGGATGGCCGTCCTCCATACGAATGCCCCATTCGTCTACTGGCAAACCATTGGGCAACCCAACATCGCCACCCCCCGCCATCGAAATCCAGGCATCCGTGAAGCGCCAGCCAAGGCTGGGATCACGACGGCCATAGTCCATGTGGCCATAGACGGTTGTGCCATCGATATCGCGCCCGGTAAAGAATTCGGCAATATCCTCATAGGCGGACCAGTTAACCGGTACACCCAAATCATAGCCATAGGTGTCACGGAATTCCTCTTGCAGATCTTCGCGCTGGAACCAATCATACCGGAACCAGTAAAGATTGGCGAATTGCTGTGCTGGCAGTTGGTAGAGAACCCCGTTCGGGTCCTTGCCGAAATCAATACCCAGGAAATCATCAAGATCCAACATTGGCGACGTGATGTGCGCCCACTCTGCTTCGATGTAATCGCCCAACGGGATTGTAGCGTCATAGCGGAAGTGCGTGCCAATCGAATCCGCGTCGTTGATATAGGCATCATAGATCGGGCGGCGTGATTGCATTTCGGTCTGCATCTGCTCGACCAAATCGCCTTCCTGAATGATCGAGTGTTCGACCGAGATGCCGGTCAATTCCTCAAAGGCCTCAGCCATGACGGTCGATTCAAACACATGGGTGGGCAGGGATTCTGCCACTGTGTTGATCGACATGCCGCGATAGGGCTCCGAAGCTTCGATGAAGAAGCGCATTTCCTCTAGCTGCTCTTCCCGGCTGAGCGTTGAGCGCGGAAATACTTCGTCGATTATGCGCTCGGCTGCCGCCATGCGCTCTTCCATTGTTTGGGCCATTGCTCCGGCACCCATCACTGCGCTCAGCGCAATTACCGAGGTGCTGAAACCGACCCTTTTGGTCAAACTAAGTTTCATTTAGGCTTCCTCCTAGTTGAATCGGGCAAAGTATCTTTGCCCTTTCGACGGCGCGCGGGACCTGGCTCCACCCACATCCGCGCGCCACTTACTCCGCCCCGAAAGGGGCGGAATTTCTTTCAGCCCCAGCGCATCAGCGCCACGAGCCAGAACACACAAAATATTGTCATGTACCAAACGGGCTGATCAGTCAGTCCTAACCAACCAAGATGAAACCATGCGCTGGTTAGCAGCCCGATGAACAGCCGGTCGCCACGCGTGGTTTTCAATGGCAGCAATCCACGGCGAAAGGTTGAGGGCTGCACCACTTCCCATACAGTCATGCTGATCAGGATCAGTGCAATTGTGGAAAAAAACAGTGCCGTCGGTAGGGTCCATACCATCCAGTCCATAATCTTGCCTTTCTGCTCAGACCCGGCCAAGCGCGAAGCCGCGTGCCAGATTGTTGCGAACGAAATAGATGACCAAAGCGCCCGGGATCAGTGTCAGCACACCGGCCGCAGCCAGCATTCCCCAATCAACACCCGTGGCCGAGATCGAGCGTGTCATCACCACCGAAATGGGTCGCGCATCGACAGATGTGAGTGTGCGCGCCAGCAGCAACTCGACCCAAGAAAACATGAAGCAGAAGAACACAGCCACCCCGATCCCAGACCGAATAAGCGGGATGAAGATGAATATAAAGAAGCGCGGAAAGCTATACCCATCGATATACGCAGTCTCGTCAATTTCCTTTGGCACACCGGACATGAAGCCCTCGAGAATCCAGACAGCCAGGGGGATTGAGAACAAGCAATGCGCTAACGCAACAGCGATATGCGTGTCGAAGATTCCAACTGTTTGATAAAGCTGGAAAAAGGGCAGAAGAAACACTGCTGGCGGCGCCATACGGTTGGTCAGCAACCAGAAGAACAGATGCTTGTCACCAATGAACTTGTAGCGCGAGAAGGCATAGGCCGCCGGCAGTGCCACGGTGATCGAGATGACAGTGTTCATGACCACATAGGTCAACGAGTTGAGGTATCCGCGCGCCCAACCCGATTCCGTGAAGATGCGTCGATAATTATCGAAGGTCAGGTTCTGTGGATACAGGCTGAACGATCCCAAAATATCGCGATTGGGTTGCAAAGACATGTTGATCAGCCAGTAAATCGGGATCATCAAAAACAGGATGTAGACGATCAACACGAGTTGTTTGGTACGTTCCATTTCTCTGGCCCCTTCTCAGTCTTTGGTCGAACGGGTGATGATCGTATAGAACACCCAGGAGATTGCGAGGATGATCAAAAAGTAGATCAGCGAGAAGGCAGCGGCGCGACTGACATCGAATTGTCCTATCGCCATGGTGGCCAGAAACTGACTGAGGAATGTCGTGGAACTGCCAGGTCCGCCCCCGGTCAGCACAAACGGCTCTGCATAGATCATAAAGCTGTCCATGAACCGCAACAGCACCGCGATGGTCAGCACGCCCGCCAATCGTGGCAACTGGATGTAGCGAAAGATCGCGAACCGCGAGGCACCGTCAATACGCGCGGCCTGATAATAGGCATCCGGGATCGCGCGCAAACCGGAATAGCACAGCAGCACCACCAGCGATGTCCAGTGCCACACATCCATTGCCAACACGGTAAACCATGCCGCAGCCGCACTGCGGGTGTAGTTATATTCGATCCCAATGCTATTGAGTGTCACACCCAGAAGCCCAATATCGCCACGTGCGAAAAGTTGCCAGATGGTGCCGACAACGTTCCATGGCACCAGCAAAGGCAACGCAACCAAAACCAGCGACACGGCCACCCAAATGCCGCGCGTTGGCATACACAAGGCGATGGCAATCCCCAACGGGATCTGAATTGCGAGGACCGAGAAGGAGAATATGAACTGGCGACCCAGCGCGGCTTGCAACTGGCTGTCACGCAGGATTTCACGAAACCACTCGTCCCCGACAAAGAACCGTGTATTCGCATCCAGTATGTCCTGAATCGAATAATTCACGACAGTCATCAGTGGAATCACAGCAGAAAAGGCGACCAGCACAAGTACTGGCAATACCAGAAACCACGCCTTGTTGTTTTCGACCTTGTTCATGATGTGACCTCATCGCGGGGAGCTGCAGTGTTCGCTTCAGGGACCAGGCGCCAGTCGTCTACATAAACGCTCACACGCTTAGGCGCGAAGATCAGTCGGTTGGCATCCGACGGAACAGGCATACCCTCGGGCAGGATTGCATTGACTTGTTGGCCGTTGAAATCGGCGCGCAAGATCTGGTGGCGACCGACATCTTCAACACGCTTGATTGTGACCGGCAGTCCTCTATCCTGNCTGCCAAGGGTCACAAATTCCGGGCGTATACCAATCTGTACTCGGCCCGGCTTGGGAGTGTAATGCGCACCCAGCTCGATCCTGTGGCCCTGACAATGCGCGACATTCCCAAAAACTTCAGCATCGATCAGGTTCATGCCAGGCGAGCCAATGAAGAAGCCCACAAACGTATGCTCCGGGGTCTCGAACAGTTCTTCCGGGGTGCCCAGTTGCACCACGCGCCCATCATGCATGACCACAACCTTGTCGGCAAAGGTCAATGCCTCGGTCTGGTCATGGGTTACGTAGATCATGGTATGACCGAATTCTTTGTGCAGCGCCTTGAGCTGGGTGCGCAACTCCCATTTCATTTGCGGATCGATCACGGTCAGCGGCTCGTCGAACAGGATCGCGTTCACATCCTCGCGGACCATGCCGCGGCCAAGGCTGATCTTTTGCTTCGCATCCGCCGTCAGCCCACGTGCGCGGCGGTCAAGCATCGCGTCCATGCCGATCATGCTTGCCACCTTTTGCACACGCGCACTGACATATTCCGGGTCCATGCGGCGGTTGCGCAGCGGAAAGGCCAGATTGTCCAGCACCGTCATGGTGTCGTAGACGACCGGAAACTGGAACACCTGTGCGATGTTGCGCGCGACCGTGTCTTGGCGGGTCACATCTTCTTCTCCGAACAGAATCCGCCCCCGACTTGGAATCAGCAGTCCCGATATGAGGTTCAGCAAGGTCGTCTTGCCACAGCCCGACGCGCCTAACAGGGCATAGGCCTCTCCATCCTGCCAGACATGGTCCAGCTGCTTGAGCGCCCAATCATCTTCGCCGGATGGGTTGGGCAGATAGGAATGCGCCAGGTTATCCAATGTAATCTGTGCCATGCTACCTCCTTCAGGCCGCGACGGCAAAGGATGCCGGGGCAACCAGTTCGCCATCTTTTGCAAAGACATAGACATGTGCCGTATCCAGCCAGACTTCGATTGGTGCGCCAAACTCAAGATCGTGGACCCCGTGAATCAAACCCACCCAGCGATCTGCCCCATGGTTAAGATGTACAAAGGTTTCCGAGCCGGTAATCTCGGTCACCCGCAGCTTGCACTTAAAATGCAGCCCGTCATTTCCTTTGGCTGACAGATGCAGATGGTCAGGGCGAAACCCGGCTTGATACTCTCCATCCTCAAGCGCCGCCAGGGCACCTGTAGCCACCGCGACCTGCCCTTCTCCAAAGCTTATCCTGTCAGCCGCCTTCACTATGGGTGTAAAATTCATCGGCGGATCAGAGAAAACGCGGGCCGTGGTGGCATCTTTCGGCTGGCGATAAACCTGCGGTGTCGAGCCAAATTGTGTAACCCGCCCTTCCCACATGGTCGCCGTATTTCCACCAAGCAAAAGCGCTTCCTCAGGTTCAGTGGTTGCATATACAAAAATGGCACCCGATCTTTCGAAGATACGGGGAATCTCGGCGCGCAATTCTTCGCGCAACTTGTAGTCCAGATTGGCCAACGGCTCGTCCAGAAGCACAAGACCTGCGCCTTTGACCAAAGCACGCGCCAAGGCACAGCGTTGTTGTTGGCCCCCGGATAATTCCAGCGGTTTGCGATCCAGCATGGGCGTCAGTTTCATCAGACCAGCAGTTTCCTGCACCTTGCTGTCAATTTCCGCCTTGGACTTGCCCATCAACTTCAAGGGCGATGCGATATTGTCATAAACGCTCATAGACGGATAGTTGATGAATTGCTGATAAACCATTGCAATAGCGCGATCCTGCACGCGAACACCGGAAACATCCTGCCCTTCCCAGAGCACGCGACCTGTCGCGGGGACATCAAGGCCAGCCATAATTCTCATCAGAGTTGTCTTGCCTGACAGCGTTGGCCCAAGGAGCACGTTCATGGTGCCACGCTCTAGCGTCAAGTCTGTCGGGTAAATATGTGTTTCCCCTTCAAAGAGCTTTGAAACTCCCTCCAACACCAATGACATATCTGTTTCCTCCCGGAATCTTTAACTTAATGAGTGCGTTTTCTGCTCGGCAAATCCTGCGTACATATCCAGTCCTGTAGTGCTTGTGCCTGTGTCTTATCCAGCCGCAACCCCAGTTTCGAGCGCCGCCAGAGCACGTCGTTTGCGTCGTGCGCATATTCGCGGGTCATCAGCCAAGTCACTTCTGCTGCGGTCAGGGTGGCACCGAAATCCTGGCCAAGATCACTGGCCTGTGTCGCGGTGCCCAATATGTCGCGCGCTTCGGTCCCATAGGCGCGCACAAGGCGGCGCGCCCAAAATTTGGTCAGGAACGGATAGTCCTGCTGCAAATCGCGCACCAGCCTGTCCACCCCGTCAGGCGCAAAATCGCCCCCCGGAAGTGCCACACCTGCGGTCCATTTGCCCTTGGGCACCGGCAAAACCGTGGCGATTTTATCCAGCGCCGCTTCGGCCAGCCGCCGGTAGGTGGTGATCTTGCCGCCAAATATGTTCAGAACGGGCGCGCCTGCGGATTGGTCGATCTTGAGCGTGTAATCGCGTGTGGCCGCTGTCGCGGATGATGCGCCATCGTCATAGAGGGGGCGCACACCTGAATAGCTCCAGACCACGTCTTGCGCTGTGACAGGGCGCTCGAAATACTGGCTGGCGAAGTTGCACAGATAGTCGCGCTCCTCATCTGTGCAGACGGGGGGTGTGGCAGGGTCCGAATGCTCGGCATCGGTGGTGCCAATCAGGGTGAAATCCTGCTCATAGGGGATGGCAAAGATGATCCGCCCGTCAGTGCCCTGAAAGAAATAGCATTTGTCATGGTCATAGAGCTTGCGCGTCACAATATGACTGCCGCGCACCAGACGCACATCCTCGCGGCTGTTCAGGCGCAATTTGCCGTGAATCACATCACCGACCCAAGGCCCTGCCGCATTGACCAGCATCTTGGCGTAAACGGTTTTCGTTTCACCTTCGGTTTTGATCGTCACGGCCCAGATGCCATTCACAACCTGCGCTGAAGTCACTTCTGACCGGGTCAGGATATCTGCGCCGCGCGCATCTGCGTCACGGGCATTCAGGGTCACAAGCCGCGAGTCCTCGACCCAGCAATCCGAATATTCATAGGCTTTGGTAAAGCGGTCCTGCAATGGCGCGCCCTCATCGGTTCCGCTCAGGGACAATGTGGATGTGCCGGGCAGGATCTTGCGCCCCCCCAGATTGTCATAAAGAAACAGGCCCAACCGGATAAGCCAAGCGGGCCTGCGCCCCTTCATCCACGGCATGAACAGGCCCAGCAGCTTCGAGGTGGGTGTGTCACTCTCAAACCGCATATCCTTGTGATAGGGCAGGACAAACCGCATGGGCCAGCTGATATGGGGCATGGCGCGCAGTAGGGTTTCACGTTCCATCAGAGCTTCGCGCACAAGGCGAAACTCGAAAAACTCCAGATAGCGCAGACCGCCGTGGAACAGCTTGGTCGACGCAGAGGAGGTGGCGCCCGCCAGATCGCCTTTCTCCGCAAGAAGCACCGACAGCCCGCGGCCCGCGGCGTCGCGCGCAATTCCGCACCCGTTGATACCCCCGCCAATAATCAGCAGATCAACCGAAGTGTCTTCAGCTTGGTGGCTTCCTGCAACTTGCGACATTCGCCCTCCCAAACGTGATGCACGCATTTCCATGGCAACCGTAGGCTCAGACAATCTAAGGGCACAAGTTTTTTTCTTTTTTTGGCACTATTTTTTCGCTTTACAGCAAGAGAAAAAATTAAACCGCTTTGTTGCTGTTTTGTTCGGGCTAAAATGTTCGCGACTTTATATTTTTGCTTGAAGCGAACATTAAGCTTTGTGCAAGAGTTGACTCCGAGTGTCGCAATCCTGCGAATTACACGAATCATTGATACTTAATGAAGGAGGCTTTTATGTCTCAGGTTGAGCGCCTGCGCGATATCCAGATCATCGCGCGCCGCGATGGGCGCGTATCTGTCGAAGGCTTGCAGCGCATTTTGATGTCACTGTGCAAACTATCCGACGTGACCTCACTGAGCTCGTAGATCAAGGCAAATTGCAGCGGGTGCATGGTGGCGCAATCCTACCGTCAAACGTGGCCAACATCGGGTATCAGGATCGGCGCGATCTGAATGAAGCTTCTAAGGCTGCCATTGCGCAGGCAGTTGCGCGTGATATCCCAAATGGATGCTCTTTATTCTTGAACATTGGCACGACCACAGAGGCAGTTGCGCGCGCGTTGTTAGGTCATCGCGACATAATGGTGCTGACCAACAACCTGAATGTGGCGAATATTCTGGTAGATAACTCGAATTGCGAGATTATCGTCGTCGGTGGATTGCTCCGGCGTATCGATGGCGGACTTGTGGGGACAACGACTACGCAAGCAATCGGGCAATTCAAGTTTGATCTTGCGATCATTAGCTGCTCTGCGCTCGATGAAGACGGTGATATGCTTGACTATGACATTCAAGAAGTGGGTGTCAGCCAAACAATTCTGAAACAGGCACGGCGCAGCTTTCTGGTTGCAGATCACTCCAAGTTTCGTCGCCGGGCGCCAGCACTAATCGGCTCTATTGCCGAAGTCGACGGTTTCTACACCGACGCTGCACTGCCCAATGCACTAGGTGCTGCATGCAAAAGCTGGGGGACCACAGTAAATATTGCCGAGGTAGAAACCAGGTAAAGCTGAAGGGATTGTTTGCAGCTTTTTTACCAGCGTCTGATGAGTTTGGACAAATTCCAGCTTGGGTTGGTAAATTTTGTGCAGGCATCCTGGCACCAAGCTTCAGCGACGGGCTCAGTGAAGAAGCTCTGCAGCACCCTGCTGAACAGCAAGAGAAAAGCAGAGCACATCGATCCAGCAGTCGCCTTCGCAAGGGGCGGGGAGCGGCCTGATGGCATTGCAGCATTGCGAGCGCCGCATCTGGCAAAAGCTGCCAGTCGCCGTGCCAGTATTGAAAGGCGGCAATCTGCGGGCGAAACCGCGTGTTCCGTCTAGGAATCAACTTCTGAAATCACAGAACAAACGCTCGCTCTCATCAGTCGTATGTGCGAGTAGCGGCCTTCCAAGATTTTTTTCGCAACTTTTTTTGTGGGCGAAAGTGCTGCAAATAAATGACGTCGTAATGGTTCATTAGACGGTAGGATCGGCCCGGCAGGTTGACAAAGGCCAACGGTAATTGGATGTGTCTGCTTGGAGCGAGCCTTTCTCTCTAAAGAGATTCACGGCAAGTTCCTGCACGCAAGCCACTGTTCAGAAGGACAACTCGCTGCCGATACAGGGTTCTAAAGGCATGACGGACAGTCCGTGAGCGGTCAAAATCAAGCTTTACACTGTAATTCAACTGACTTTTGCGGTACACAACCTTAGCAGGTCTTCATGACTTGCTGCATTCGGGGCTGCTGATCCCGAACAAAGGTTCAATTTCATGAAATTCTTCCGTCTTCCCGCGCTGGTCGCGGGATCGATGTTTTTTGCTGTTCCCTTCTCTCATGCGCAGACCGCAACTGGTGAAATGGGCGTTACGGCTGAAGTCACGAGAACATGCATCCTGTCCGCCACGACACTCGCATTCGACGAAGTGAACCCAAGCGAGGTTAGCAATGGCAATGCTGTCGTCACGCTTGTTTGCAACGGTGTTTCCACCGTGTCAACAGTTCTGGTTGGGGAGGGCGAGACCCACGAAACGCAGCGTCAAATGGCAGATGGGGATAACAGGGTGCCTTATACACTTCATGTGGTTGAAAACGACGGAACCGATATTGCTAGCGATGGTGCCGTCACCCTCGATCATGAGACTGGTACCAACACATACACCGCCACGATTTTTGGCGATATCCAACCCAGCTCAGAATATCAGATGGGTTCATACAGCGACACGGTCATTCTGACCGCGATTTATGGGCCATGACATCGCAGAACATTGCCGCCTTTTGCAGATTCGAACGTCTGAAAGCTTTGGCCGTCGTGATCTTGACTACGCTGGGTCTGTCCAGTGCGGCCTTCGCCACTGATTTTACAGTATCGCCCACATCGATCAGGGTTGCACCGGGCAACATGGTGGCAACTCTGACGGTCAAGTCGGGCGGTCCCGGTGCAAGCCTTGGGCAGGTTCGCGTGATGCGCTGGCATCGGGATGGTGGCGCTGGCAGGCTGGAGGCCACGCGCGATGTTGTGGCCAGCCCACCAGCCCTGCAGATGGCCCCCAATCAGGAACTGACCATCCGTCTGGTGCGCACGGCGTCCGGGCCTGTAAGTGGTGAGGAATGCTACCGCGTTCTGGTCGACCAATTACCTGAAGCGCGCCAAGGCGGTCAGATGGTCGCGTTCACCCTGCGTCATTCGGTGCCTTTGTGTTTCGGGCACCCATCCTGACCGCATTTAAAATGCGGTAGCGCCCTTCGGCGCTGCCGCCAGATCGAAAAAACTGGTGCGGGTGAGTGATGTGCAACGACAAGTAACGGTTTTTGCCATCGGGCTTTTGGCTGTGACTGCGGCATTTGTTGTCGCCCAGAATGCCCAGGCTGAGGATGACCCGTTGCGCTTCGCAGCCAACCCTGCCGCCCAGGGTGCCTCGGCCGACTATAATCCTGATACGGACGAAGCCTTGTACTTGCTGGTATCCATCAATGGAAGCGAGATCGACCTCATCGCCGAATTCGCGCTGTCGCCAGAAACGCGGCGCATGTCGGCGCAACGCAGTGAACTGGAAGGCATCGGAATTTCCGCCCCACGAGAACTGGGAAGGACCGTTTTTCTGGATCAGATTCCGGGCTTTTCCTACATTTATGACGCACCCACACAAACCCTGTTCATTACGGTGCAGGGCCCGTCCCAGATGCCGGTCGAAATTTCTGCCACACCGCAGCGCGACCTGCCAGAGCCACAGACCGGTTTTGGTCTTGTCCTGAATTACCGCGCAACGGCCAATCTGGGGGATGACATCCTCAATGACGGGTTTCGGCCCGCAGACGCTTTTGTCGCGCTTGATATGCGAGCCTATACGCCGCTTGGCGTGCTGACCAGCACAGGATCATTCAGCTCACGATTTGACACCCCCAGAACCACCAGTTTCAGGCGCAACAACACCTATTTCACCGTTTCCAGCCCCAGCCGGATGATGACCCTGACCGCGGGCGATTTTTCTACGTCCGGCTTGGCGTGGACCCGGCCTGTGCGCCTTGGGGGTGTTCAGATCCGCCGTGATTTCTCATTACGCGACGATGTGGTGACCAGCCCGCTGCTGTCTTACTCTGGTACGGCGGCAGTGCCTTCGAGCATTGATGTCTATGTCGACAATGTGCGGGCCTATTCCGGGTCTGTCGGTCAGGGGCCATTCAACCTGTCAGATGTCCCGAT
>SL_8KL_010_SEDDRAFT_10003811_pt1 | contig 12335 bp, 8 predicted proteins | sample SodLakKL_010_SED_4_FD_11160 | JGI IMG/M metagenome (IMG submission 11160) | reverse complement strand
AACTCTACTCAATAGTGCAACAAAACCTTGCCGATTTGCGCGAATTCACCCGCCAAATCAACTCCTGCCTGGCCCGGATGGAATAAAGAGCGCATGCCCTTATAATAAAGTTGCTTAACTGCTCAATACCATTTGCACTGTTTTTCAATTATCCCGGCCAGTTTCTGGTAATCAGCATAAATCTCCTGGTAGCGGCCGGCCTGAACAGGCCTGGGCCGGTAGACTTCGCTATATCCGCTGCGCATCTTTTCCCGGGCCTGGTTAACATCTTTAAAGATACCCGAGGCTACCGCGCCGCACATTGCCGCTCCCAAAGCGCAGGCCTGCTCGGAGCGCACGACATTGATGGGCATATTTAAAACATCAGCAGTTATTTGCATTACCAGGCTGCTCTTTTTTGCAATCCCGCCCAGGGCAGCCACTTCATTCACCGCAACTCCCTGCTTCTTTAAGTGATCGATAATCGCCTTGGAGCCGAAGGCCGTTGCTTCAACCAGGGCCCGGAAAAAGGCGGGAGCGCTTGTGCCGAGGGTCAAACCGGTAATCGCTCCTTTTAAGCGCTGGTTGGCGTAAGGGGTCCGTCTTCCATTTAACCAGTCTAAGGCCAGCAATGATTCACTGCCGGTTTCCAAATCGGCTGCTGCCTCAGAAAGCTTTTCCAGGATCATATTTTCTGCCTCATCACTAACTTCGGCTGCAATTTCAGGGGGTTGACTGCTTGAGCACCTAACAATTTCTTTCAGCGGCCAGGCCAGGAGATCTCTAAACCAGCTATAAACATCACCAAAAGCCGATTGGCCCGCTTCCAGCCCCAGTAAGCCGGGAATAACAGACCCGTCAACCTGGCCACAAATACCGTCAATGATCTTTCCTTCCAGCATTTCGTAGGGCGAAACAATTATATCGCAGGTAGATGTGCCCATAATTTTAACCATTACTCCCGGTTCAATTCCGCCGCCAATAGCGCCGGCGTGGGCATCAAGCGTTCCAACAGCAACGGTTGTCGTGGTGTTTAATCCAAGCTTTTTCGCCCATTCTGCAGAAAGTTTTCCTGCCGGGCTATCCGCTGTTTCGGTTACCCTGTAGAGATTGGGTTTCAGTATGGAAAGACGGGGATCTAACAGTGATAAAAATTCATGCGAGGGCAGCCCGCCCCATTCTTCATGCCACATGGCCTTATGACCGGCGGCACACCTGCTACGCTTTATAGCCAGGGGATCGGTATGGCCAGTGAGCAAGGCCGGCAGCCAGTCGCACATTTCCACCCATGAGAAAGCGCTCTCACCTACTGCTTGATCTGCCTTGAGAATATATAGGATTTTCGACCAGAACCATTCAGCTGAATATATGCCTCCCGAGTAGCTTGTGTAGTCAATGCCACCCCACTGTTTTGATGTTTCATTAATCAGCTCTGCTTCGTCAACAGCGCTGTGATCTTTCCAGAGCACAAACATAGCATTGGAGTTCTCGGCAAACTGGTCGTAAAGGGCCAGCGGCATCCCCTTTCGGTCAACAGCACAGGGTGTAGAACCGGTAGTATCAATGCCGATAGCGGTGATCATACCGGCGGCGCCGGATGGCAGCTGACTGAGACATTCTGTCACTGCTGTCTCGAGCGCTTCGCAATAATCAAGGGGGTGCTGCCTGAAGCAGTACTGAGCAGGATCGCAGTATTTGCCGGCCAACCAGCGCGGATAACCGGCAGCAGCTACAGCCTCTTCCTGTCCGGTCCCGGTATTGACCACAACGGACCGTACAGAATCTGTGCCAAAATCAAGCCCCAGGACAAGTTTTTCCTCACTCATGACGGCGCCTCCCTCAGTTTAAGTTTTAATTCTAAGCGCTTAGCCATATAGCGGACCGTAAGCGGAGCAGGCCCTGAAGTCAGCGCTTTCAAGAGCTTCAGTACCAAATGAGGCCCAGGCTTTTGGCCTGAAAATTTTTGCTTCCGCCACGTTGTGCATGGCCACCGGTATCCGTAAAATAGCGGCAAGGGTAATTAGCTCCGCGCCGATGTGTCCATAACTGAGTGCGCTATGATTAGCCCCCCAGTTATTCATAACCGAGTAAACATCTACAAATGCTCCTCTGCCGCTAAGTGTGGGCACAAACCAGGTGGTTGGCCAGGTCGGATCAGTGCGTTCGATCAGCGGCTTCTCTATAGCAGGAGGCAGGTTAACGGTATAACCTTCCGCTATCTGCAAAACAGGCCCCAACCCTTTTACCAGGTTTACCCTGGACATAGTCACCGGCATGCCCCCATTGGTTACCAGTTCTGTGGAATATCCGCCTCCGCGGAAATATTCCAGGCTCGCGTAACGGAAACTGGCTGCAGCCAGGCAATCTTCCACTTCAGATTCCTCAATTTCCCAAAAAGGCTTAATTGCCGGCTGCCCTGCTCTGGACTGCCGGCCGCAACCGTCCAGGCAAATCGAACCGGAGTTGATCAGGTGAATAAAACCATTTTCTGCCATGCCCGAAGGTTCAATTCCGGTAACTCTCTTAACCGCTGCCGGATGCCAGTAGGTGCGGACATCGGCAAATATCTGGGCTGTGTTGGTTATAAGATGACCGAAGAGCATGGATACACCGTTCAAGTAATCGTTTTCAGTCGCAATCAGATAAGGCTGCCTGCGGCCGTTCCAATCAAAAGAAGAGTTCAACATTGTCTCCATGAAATCACCATTGGGGAAATGATCAGTCCATTGTCTTTGCCCCTGAAATCCGGAAAGAATGGCATTGTGGCCGAGCGCTTCTTCAGGATAACCAAGTTCGGCCAGTCGCTGATTACCATTCATCAAATCACGGGCGATCAAGGTCATTTTGATAACAGTTTGCCAATCCTGCAACTTTTTTTCTTCGGAAACCTGGAGCTGCGGCGGGTTTAAATTGGCCCCCTCCCGGCACTTAAGCTTGACCCACTTTTCTGCCAACCGGAACTCGTCGGGATCGAAAATTTCTTCTTCGATTCTCCTTGTGAATTCGGACATATCGACCATTTCATAGCGCAGGTCCAGGTAATCCTCAAGAAAAGCGGGATCGACAATGGAACCGGCAATACCCATCGATACCCCGCCCATAGCCAGGTATGACTTGCCCCGCATCTGGGCTGCAGCAAGGCCGGCCCGGGCAAACTTGAGCAGTTTAGACTGAACATCGTCGGGGATTGTCTGATCGTCGCTATCCTGGACATTCCGGCCGTATATACCAAAGGCCGGAAGCCCTTTTTGGTCATGAGCCGCCAGCACCGCCGACAGGTATACTGCTCCCGGGCGCTCTGTGCCGTTAAACCCCCAAACTGCTTTTGGCAGGTGGGGCTCTAAATCCATTGTTTCAGCTCCATAACACCAGCAGGGAGTGACTGTAAGGGAAAGACCCACTCCCTCCCTGGCAAACTTTGCTGCTGCCTGGGCCGCTTCGGTTGCCCCGCCAATGCAGGTGTCGGCAATTACACATTCCACCGGTTGCCCGTTATGGTATTTCAGGTTATCCGACAAGAAGCGGGCTGCATTCTGAGCCATCCGGAAGGTTTGTCCTTCCAGGGACTCCCGAACCCCCCGCCGCCGGCCGTCAATAACCGGCCTGATCCCAATTTTCGGCAAAGGACCGGGATACCTGTTTTGCCAGTTGTATTCAAGGTTGTTCTTAGTCATAGCAAAAATCCTTTCAGCAAGAATATTTGACCATAGCGCAGGGCTCTAACAGGTGAACTGCTCAGCCTCTTTATTGATACAATTTCAGCTACTTGAGGCCGGGGACGCTGTTGAATGCCTGGTGATCAGTTCCGGCTTCAGTATCAACCGGGTCGGGTTTGTATCCCCGTTATTTTTCAGGCGTTTCAACAATAATTCTGCCGCCATATAGCCGATCATGTAAGCAGGCTGAATCACCGATGTAAAAAAGGGATCAAGGGTAGAGCTGGAATCGTTGTCGTCAAAACAAGTCACAGATATATCCCGGGGCACCTTGATCCCGGCTTGCTGCAGGGCCAGGACCACCCCGATCGCCAGTGAATTGTTTCCGGCAAAGATGGCTGTCGGCGTTGCATCCGAAGCCAGAAGTTTACGGGTAAGCTCATATCCCACCTGTTTGCTCGGTTTGGGGCCGTATAGAAACAGTTCATCTTGTATGGAAATATTATTATCGTTTAAAACCATCTTAAAGCCCTGTGCCCTTTCCCGGAAAACCGATATTTCAAGGGGGCCTGAAATTAGGGCTATATCCCGGTGGCCCAGCTCCAGGAGATGTTGGGCCAACAGTTGGGCTCCCAGCCAGTTGTCCGAGCTGACGAAATCTGTATTAATACCTTCTACATCGCGGTCGGCTATAACCAGGGGCAGGTTCTGTTTCTGCACTGCTTTAAGGTTTTTGCCCCGGCTTTCCACCGGGACGATGATCAAGCCATCGAACCGACGCTCCAAAAATTTATTAATATAGAGTTTTTCCTTGGCCGCTTCTTCATCGGTGTTTCCCAGGATCACTGACAGTTCTCTTTCATTGGCCTTGTCCTCAATACCCCTGACCAGGGTGGTAAAAAATGAATTTGTAATATCAGGCACCAGCACCGCAATGGTTGAGGTCAATTTGCGCACAAGGTTACCGGCATTAGCATTTGGGATGTAAGACATCTCTTTTAAAACACTCAGGACATGCTGCCTGGTCGTTTCTTTTACATTGGGGTAATTATTGATTACCCGGGAAACTGTAGTTATGGATACACCGGCCCTTTTTGCCACATCGTATATGGTAGCCATTGATATCTCCTTGGAAAAAAATTTCACAAGCCGATCTCGAAAAGCGCTCAGAAAGCTGATTGAGTAATTAATTTATAGATAGAGTTAACGCCAAATGTCAAGGCCTCGAGCGGAATCCGTTCATTAGCGCCGTGAATAAGCCGGGAAAAGTCTATCTCTTTTGGCAAAATCATGGGTGTAAACCCGTAAGTTTGAATTCCCAGCCTGCAGAAAAAGCGGGCATCTGACACCCCTATACCGACAAATGGTATTGGAATTGCAACCGGGTCAGATTCGCGCAATATATCCGACAGTGTCTCAAAGAGGCCCATGTTAACTTCTGCTGGCCCGGGTGAAAAATAGGTTACCGCCAGGTCGGCTTCACTGCCGATCAGGTCTTGCATTTGGGCAATCATTTCTCCTTTGTCTAAGCCCGGCAGCAGCCGCCCGTCCAGTTCCACCGTAATTTCACCCGGGATTACGTTGATCATATCGCCGCCCCGGATAATGGTGGGACTAACGGTATTATGCAACAGCGGATCAAAAAATTTGCCTTTGTCACCGAGCAAAGCCAGAAGCCGGTCTGTCAGGGACGGTTTAAGCAAAAGTCGGAAAATCAGGCTTGCCGGAAAAGCCATATTCTGGCCCAGCGCTTCGATGGTCATCTTAACGGGCGGCGTGATTTGAACAGGTAACCGCTTTTTATCCAGCCTTTCAAGGATCTTGGCCAGTTTAGCCGCGGCGCCGCCCCGGACGGGCAGGGAGCCATGGCCTCCCGGGCCGGTAACCGTTAATTTAAACGAACACCTTTGTTTTTCAGAAATCATGATCGGATAAAAACGCTTTTTGCCCAGGTGCAGGGTAAATCCTCCCATTTCACCGATGGCATATTTAACGCCGCGAAAAAGATCCGGGTGTTCTTCTGTCAGGTACTTAGCTCCATAAACTCCGCCATTTTCTTCATCGCAGACGACCGCGAAGATGATATCTCCAGGCGGGGTCACCCCTTCATGCCAGGCTCGCAATAAAGCTGAAAGCATCATGGTCAGGCCGCCCTTCATGTCCAGGGCCCCTCTTCCCCATACAAACTCTTCATCGATGACCCCTTCAAAGGGGGGATGTTGCCATTCCTGGTTAGCGGCCGTTACTACATCGGCATGTCCATACATGAATAATGGAGCCGCATCTTTTTTTCCGGGCAATCTGACTACGAGGTTTTGCCGTTCAGGAACTTTGCCCAGCATGACCGGCTCAAGACCTGCTTCTTTTAGCAGGCTATAAATAAACTTGATGCAATCTGTTTCGTTACCGGGCGGATTTGTGGTATTGAAACGAATCAGTTTTTGCAGCAGCCGGGCCGGGTTTTCTGAAAGCTTACCATTTATTTGCGCCATCACAACTGACCTCCTTCAGAGTCTTCAGCGTTCCGTTCTCAGGACAAAGGGCGTTGACAGGCATATTACCATGTTACCTTGATTGTTCTTTCAACCCAACTCTCTCGGCCATGCCTGTCGGTTATCGTCATGCGGATCGTTTTTTCTCCCGGTGTCAAATAGATTGTTCCTGTTGCCGGCCCCGTGCGCGTTTTAGGCAAAAGTTTTTCCAGCAGGTTGCCGAAAGACCACCTGATATCGGAAATTCTGGCGATACCTTCACTCACAAAATGGCTACGCCATACTATAACAGGAGAAAATATTCTGGCCACGGTCGGGATCACATCAAACATTAAATCTTTCGGCGGTCCATCTACCCATGGTCTCGGATTAACTGGCAACTCTTCAGATTCTAAGTCCTGCAGCGGCGGAATACCCGGGATCTCATCACGATAGGGGTTGGTATTCGTGGCTATATAATAACCTGGCAGGGAAGCAAGCAGTTCATTAATTATTTTCCGGTTGACTTCCATGCGCCGAAAGACCAGTTCAGGCGGTATGCGATCAGGCGTGTCAAGGGGGGTATGGTAAAACAGGTGCTTGCTGATCAAAAGCAGGGTCGGCGTCCCCAGCTCAGACAGGGGTCCGTCGAGGTCGGCAATTTGCGCATTATCAAAAAAATGGATGCTGAACTGATCCTGCTCATATAGATACTGGTAGGCCAGTTTGGCAAGGGCATTGCTGGAAGAAACAATACCGCAAACATCGTTGTACCCGGTCTCGAAAATACGGTCGTTGTGATCTACTTCCCACCCGGTTGACCCCGACCCGTCCAGGTCGTAAAAGCAGGTAATCCGGTCTTTAATAGCATTAAGCTCCCTGGCCAAGGCTATGTGGCCCTGGTTGCCGTACTCGTGGCCGAAAATAGCGGCAAAGATTATTTTTCGCGGTCTTTCAGCCAGGGGTATAGAAGCAAAATGGCGGGCCAGCTCAATGAGCCCTCCCTGGGAAGCGAGGTTGTCCAGGGCTCCACCAAACCAGGTGTCGTAGTGACCGCCAACTACGATGACCTCCCGGGACTCGTTGTTGCCGGGCAACTCGCCGATAATGTTACAGGCGCTGCCCTCGCCCAGCGATGTTTTCAGATGCATCCTTACTTTGATTTTACCCCCGGCCAGGCCATCCAAAAGACGCCGGCCGTCAGTTTTTCCAATACAAAAACCCGGCAACTGAAAAAGAGGTATCCCTCTGCCCTCACAAGCCAGCACCTCTTTGTGGCTGATGGCCAGCATCCCGCCCGGCACATCATGCAGCTCGTTAATCACGATCACCGCTGTCGCCCCTTTTTTTACCAGCCTGGCCAGGGCCCCGGTTCGCTCGAAAGTCGGTATAAAATGAAATATCCGTCTCATACGCAGCAGGGCCGCCTTGCCTTTTAGCTGCTTGAACCGCATTTCGCCCGCGGTGCCGTAGCCCACATCTACTAGTTCCAAAGCGGTATCAGCTATTTCCCTGGTGTACCACAAGGGAAATGCCGTTAAAGGTTTGCTTTGCCCCTCACTTTCAGCAACCAGCGAGTATTCCTCAGGCCACCAGCGGTCAGTGTTAAAATACTGCTTGCGGACATTACTGAGCCCGGCCTGCTGGAGGTGATCATGGATGTACTCGGCCACTGCCGCTCCAGCTTCGTTTAAACGCACACCAGAATCGAGGCCGCCGGCCCGGCAGGATATTTCATAGAGATTAAGCAGGTGTTCACGCAAAGATTCTGCCGAATAATTATAAACAGCCATGATATTATTGCCCCCTTCAAACCCCGGTGTTATCAACTGATTTCGCACATCAAGGCTCTGCTATCTTTACCTGGCTTTCAATTCGTCAAGGATCTGCTGGTGTTTATCCCGGCTTAGATCATAGAACAGGTAAAAGAACAGCATCCCCAGCAAAAGCAGGGCCATAGGAATAATTGTCCGCATTAAAAGAATGCCCTGCAGGGTGAAAGTTGTCTGCGTCTCATCGGCAACATACCCGACAAATTCGAGTATCCAGCCGGCCATACCCGCCGCAATGGCCATGCCCAGCTTTTGCGTAAATGTAAACACGGAAAAGATCAAGCCGGCAACCCGAATATCACTTTTCCACTGCGCGAATTCCACGGTGTCGGGAACAATGCCAAAGAACAGGGCATAGGTAACCGAGACAAAAAAGTAGCTCAGGGAAATGCTCACTAAAGCTACCGGCACATTACCCGGAATCAGGTACATTATAAGGAAAAAGACAGAGCCGATTGCGCCGCCGTAAAGCGAAGCCTTCTTTTTATCAAACCTCTTAACACAAAAAGGCATAATAGCCATTCCGGCGATGGCAAACAAATGGGCCGACAGTAAAGCCACGGAAAATAAATCGCCGCGATTCAGGTAGTGGGTAAAATAGTAGAGTTCAATGGTGCGAAAAAGACTGAATGCCACCTGGAATAACAGGAAAAAAACAATGATGGCAATCAAGGGACGGTTATTGATCAGGGCCCCAAACTGTTCCTTGTTAAAAAACTTTGTTACCTTTTCTTCAGTTATACCCTTTTCTTCCCGCACAGATAAAAAGCAGATAATAAAGATTATGAAGGCCAGCACGCCAAAGATGGTAAAAGTTATTGTATAGCCGCTTTGCAGGGTGGCGCCCAGCGATTCTGTCATCGGTTTGGCCAGAACGACAATCAACATTGAACCGACAACAGCAAAAATCGTCTTTACTGCGCCCAGTGAACTGCGTTCTTGAGAATCGGTAGTCAGGTTGGCCATCAAGGCATTGTAGGGAACAGCAATTGCTGTAAAAGCAGTGCACCAGCCAAAATAGGTTATATAAGCCCAGGCCAGTTTTCCGGCCGGGCTGAGGTTGGGGGTGGTAAATGTTAATATGGTCAGGACAACTACCGGACCGGAAGCAAACAAGATGTAGGGTCGGTACTTGCCCCACCTGGTCTGGGTGCGATCGCCTATTATCCCCATAATCGGGTCATTTGCTGCGTCCCAGAACCGGCCCATCAGCATCAGCAAACCGGCCGCCCCGGCGGTTATGCCAAAAACATCAGTGTAGAAGAAGAGCAGGTAGTTGGAAATACCGGCCACCAAAAAATTAAGGGCAATCTCTCCGATGCCGTAACCAACTTTTCTTTTTGTGCTTAGCTTGTTACCCTGAGTGTTCAATCCATTATCTTGCTCGAGCCTTTCTTCCATAAGGATTATCCCTCTTTTCCCTGAGTTCAAGCTTAATAATAAGGTGTCATCTCCACTCTAGATCCAGGTCATCCGGCCATCAAGCTCTTTTAAAAGGCATCTCCTCCCCGGCAATATTTTAAAACAAGAAATATATGAAACCCCTTTCACATATTTTAGTTAATATATTATAAATATTTTTTAAAAATATGTCAAACTAATATTGAAACCGCTTTCATAAAAGTCCACAGCTTAAATACTTTACCCGGTTTTAGACTGAAGAATTCTTATTACCCCTGCGATCAGATGGTAAAGTGCCTCTTTTAAACGTTTCTTCTTGCTTTAAACAGCCTTTTCGCCGCCTGCTTGAGCTCAAGCAGGCTGATCTGTTCGGCCCGGCAGGTGACGGCCAGGATCAGCGCCCCCGTCAGGGCCAGGATCAACAGCTTCAGGGCTAAATTAAGGGCGATCGAAGGGCCGAAGAAGGCAACCAGGCTAATAGCGGCCACCGCTCCGAGGGGGACGCCCAAAAGGACGGCGATTGTTTTCAAGGGGTAGTCCACGGGCCAGAGACGCCTGGAGATGAAGGCATAGCTGGCGGCAAAGAGGATATAGGACATGCCGGTGGCCGCGCCCGCCCCGGCAATGCCCAGGCGGGGGATTAACAAAATGTTCAAACCGATGTTGATTACCGCCACCAGCCAGCAAGCCAGCATGATGTAAACGGTCTTGTTCTTGACCATGATCCCCACCGCGGAAACCTGCGCGCTGGTGAAAAAAAGAAAGCCTGCCGCCAGGAAAGGGATGGCAGCAAAGGAAGCATAGTAAGCGGGCGGCACCAGGATAAAGATCACCTCCTGGGCCAGGGCCACAAAACCGGTGACCACGACCCCGGAGGCGGCCAGCAAAAACACCATGGTCTTTTTGAATACCTCTGCCGCCTGCTCCCTGTTTTCTTCGTAAACCTTGATCGCATGCGGCAGCCAGGACTGCCCCACAGAAGTCTGCAAAAGCATCAATACCGCCGCCATGGCCGCGGCGATGGAGTAGAGGCCCACCTCTTCTAAGGTGGCCAGGCGGGAGAGCATCAGGCGGTCGGCGTTGCTAAAGAGCCAGAAGGCCACGTTCATCGGCACCAGGGGCAGGCCGAAAGCCAGCAGTTTCTTGAGGAAGACCACCGAAAAACGCCACTCTAAAAGATCCCTTATAAACCAGAGCCGGACCGGGATCATGATCAGGGCCGCCGCGGCGGCGCCGAGCAAAGCCCCGGCCACCCCCAGTTCAAAGACCAGCACAAAAGTCACCGCCAGGCTTAAAGTCAAAACGGCGGTGCTTACGTTCAGGGCGGCAAATGCTTTGGCCTGGAAGCGGTTGCGCAGGGCCTGGGAGAGGATCAGGTTCATCATCAACAGGGGGCTTGATATAAACCCGATGGCCAGGGCGCCCCGGTAACCGGGCGTGCCCAGCAGCCAGTCGGCCAGGGTCCCGCTGAAGGGCAGCACCAGGGCCAGGACCACCACGCTCCACAGGGCTAAAAAAGAAAACCAGGTGGCGCTCAAAGTCCTCTTCTCTTCTTCGCTCTCGCACTGGAAAAAAAAGCGGGTGTAGGCATTGTCCCCGCCTAAAATCAGGATCCCGGTCAAAAAGGTGGCCAGGACGTTGATGAAACTCCAGGCCCCGTACTGCCCCGGGTCGAAGATGCGGGTATAAATAGGGGCGGATATCAGGGACATGCCTTTGATCAGCAGGCTGCCCGAGCTGTAGATGGCGATGTCGGAAAAAAGCTTCCGGAAGCTGAACCCCGGGCCTTCCCGGTTGCCGCTATGATCTTGCCCCCCCTGTTCTTCCCAATCGGCCATTTTTACGCTCCCTTGTGGCCCCGGCTCTCTTTTTCCAGGAGGCGGATCGGTTCGCCCCGCACCAGTTTCCCCACCCCCAGGCCCAGGAAATAGGCCAGGCTCAGGGGCAGGTGGTAGTAAGCGGAGGCGGGGATTTTTTTCAGGTGCGAAAAAACCGCCCGGCAGTCGCCCGCCGCCAGCCGGGAAAGCATGAAACCCATCGAATCGGTGGCCAGGTTATACTTGATCCGCTCCTTTTCTTGCCAGCTCAAGCGGACCCGGTCATAGAGCTTTAAATTGCGGTAGCGGATCAGGTAGGCTTCGGCAAAAGTATGGCCGCTCCTGGCGCTGCCGGCCTGCCCCGAGCCGCTGTGAAAACCGGTGATGGTTAAAGTTTTATGCACGAAGGCCAGGTTATAGCGGTTCAGGATCCGGTAGAAGAGCTCGCTGTCGGCGTGCAGCAGGTCGGTCCGGAAACCGCCCATCTCCCGGTAGGCCCGGTGGGCAACCAGAAGCGAGGCGGGCGAAAACACCGTAGCCCGCGCTTCCGGCTCCAGCAGCAGGCGGCGCAGGAATAGTGGCCCCTCAACCCATTCCTGGCCCGGGGGAATAATCCCCTTCACCAGCCGCTCGCCATCGTAGTAGTGGGAAGATACCAGGCCCACGGCACCGGCCTGCCGGCCGGCCCGGACCATCTCGCTCAGGCAGTTAGGCATGAGGCGGTCATCGTCGCCGATAAATTTCAGCCAGCGGCTTTTATCGTCGGCCAGGTTGAAGGCCCGGACAAAATTATCCAGGCGGGGCAGGGTCTGATCGTTCCTGAAGACCTTGATCCGCCGGTCAACCGAGTACTCCCCGATGATGGCCGGGGTGAGATCGGTAGAAGCGTTGTCGACGATAATAAATTCAAAGTCGCCATAATCCTGGGCCAGGACGCTTTCGATCGCTTCCCGCACATAAGCCTGCCCGTTGTAAACGGGCAGCAGCACACTGACCGGCGGGGNTTTAGAATCGCTCAATATTGATCCAGCACCTTTCACCAGGAGGGCCTGTTATTCTGGCTGCGCAAAATATAGCCTGCGCCCTGCAGGCGTTCGCTTAAGTACTCGGCCATACCCTTGTTATGGCGGGCCAGCTCTTTGCGCAGCTGCAGGGTGTTATAAATAGCGGCCGGCACCG
>SL_8KL_010_SEDDRAFT_10003808_pt1 | contig 12340 bp, 7 predicted proteins | sample SodLakKL_010_SED_4_FD_11160 | JGI IMG/M metagenome (IMG submission 11160) | reverse complement strand
TATCACCGGCAATTATAGCTATTGCATTTAGCCTGATTATCCCCTTTGCTGACAGGATTTTAGCTGCTGAGCTCGGATTCCAGCTCTCAGAGCATTATATTTTCATAATGGCCTTTATAATTATGCTGGTTCCTATGATGTACGGAATGATGATTGGTTTTATTATTTTAGAGGAGCGGGACGAAAATATTTTGAGCTATCTTTTCGTTACTCCTCTTTCTAAAGCTGAATATATCCTATACCGGACAGGTTTTGCCATGGTGATGAGTACAGCCTTTAATATTTTTATCCTTTACTTTTTAGATATAGTTGAAATCAGATTGATCCAGTCTCTGCCAGTTCTCCTGCTTTCAACTTTGAATGCTATTTTACTGGTATTAATCATCCTGGTATTTGCTGAAAATAAAGTTGAAGGTTTTGCAGTTACCAAAGGTTCAGGACTGCTTTTTGTTGCCCCTATAATTGGTTATCTCCTAGAATCTAACTTAAGATACCTTGCTGGCATTCTACCTCCCTATTGGATAAGCGAAAGCTTTATCAGTATATACAATGGTCAAGATAATTATTTTATCTATCTATTTATAGGACTGATTGTCTATAGCTGCTGGATTTATTTTTTAAGCAAAAAATTCAGCAAAAAAGTCCGGTGACTACCGGCAAAATCTTATCCTTTCTTAAACCCGAAAAACTAAGATTTTAAAAATAATAGGAGAGTCCGGCTGAAATTCCAATATTTATTTCATTATCACTGTCCAGGCCAGCACTACCATCCAGCCTAAGTTCTAATCCTCCTCCTAAGTCACTAATATAATAGGGGGCCGCTAAGATATTCTGGTTTTCAGTCTCTCCCAGTATAGCTACACCAATATTAGTAAAACTATCCAGGTTAGTGCTAAGATTTAAAACTAATAAATCTCTAGCGCTAAAAATCTCCTCTGCTGCCATATCACCACCGGGCATGCCGTTATCTGGAAGTTCTTCTCCTGGCATTTCACCAAATTCATTGGATTGTCCTGAGAGTGCTAGCCCTAAAAGTGCTGTCATATCAAGATCGTGCTGGATAAATCTTAAGTACTCCCCCTGAAGCATGACCTGTCTGTCAGCATATTCACCTCTAAGCCAGCTGTAATCCAATCCAAGCTGGATTACCCAGTCATCAAGATCACTGTCATCAAGGTGATAATAACCAGCAGCACCATATAAACCAAAATCACCTATATCACCACTATAGGTAATCCCGGCTCTGCTTAAACGGTCTGAAACTAAGGACGGCTCCTCATTAACAACCTCAAAAAACATAATCTCATGACTGGCCAGGTTGAAACTTAAGTCATAACCCTGACCAGGCAGGCGGAGTCTGGAGCCAAAACCCAGTTCGGCTAATTCTGAGTTATATTCAGGCCAACTGACTACAGCCTGCAAACTCCGGCCAGCTCCCAGGCTATGAAAATAACGAGCACCATCAAATCCTGGCGTCAGAGTTTCACCGGCTAAATCTTCAATGGCAAAGCCATAGTCAAAGGGGTTAATCACGGCTCCATATGACCAGGATACTGGTTGACGGCCCAGGGTTAAATGGCCACTATCCAATCTTCTTCTGAGATAGAGATATTTAAAATTAAAATCTGTTTCACCGCCATCTCTTAAAGAGCCCTGCATTACAAGCCTTGGCTCAACTCCTGCCGTCTCTGGCAGATAAAATTCAAGTTCTGCCGAACCTGTAAAGGTAGTATTTAAGTCACCAGCTGCTGGATAATTTAAACCTGTATTTAGATTAAGCTCCCCTCCAATATCTACTGCGCTAAGAGAATTGCTGCTCATGCCGGCAATCAACAAAAATAATATTGCTAAAACTAAAAAGGCTATTCTCTGAAATTTACTATCCATGATATCCCCCTTCAAGTTTATTTTTTTAATAGCTATGTGATGGTTAAAATCATCTAATTTTATTTTACCTTAAATAATGGCTACTTGCCAGTATTATTGATCTTATTATTATTAATCAGAATTTTTTTCTGGTTCAAAAATAAATATCAGTGTTAATGGTATGGCGATTAGAGTAACAATAAAAGTAAAGAGATATGTAAATCTAACTCCTCCTAAATCTCCTAATAATCCAGAAAGGGCTGTCTGCAATATCATGCCAATTCCCATAGAAAATTCCAGCGCTCCCATGCTGAAACCATGGGCTTTAGCAGAAGATAGATCAGCAATCAGAGTGACACTTAAAGGGAACATTAAACCAGTTCCTATCCCCCCTAATAGAGCTGCAAATATCAGAGGGATAAACCCCTCGGCAAATAAAAAAGTACCAGCAGAGAGAATAGCAAAAACAATCCCAATAAGCAGAGCACTTCTGCGCCCAAATAATTTCACCAATTTGCCACAACTTAAAAAAGAAATCGTTCTCATACCCCAGAAAAGCGCATATATAATACCAATGCCCAGTAGAGCCACATTTAAAATATTAGCAAACTGAGATAAAAGCCCCTGTACAGAGTATAGAAAGCCGGCATAGGCAAAGCCAATATAACAAACAGGCCAGATTTTTTTGCATTCTTCCTTTAAGTCTACAGATTCCAGGCCAGCTAAAGGCTGAACCTGGTCCTTTGAGTCATTAGCAGAAAAAGCCTCTGCTCCTTCTTTTTCAGAGGCTGTCACCTCTTGAATCCCAATTATAGAGGTGATTAGCACAATTACTCCCAGAACAGGATAAACTGGAAAAACAGCGGTGACTCCAATATTCTGCATAACTGCTCCTCCAGCCAGATTTCCCAGAGTAGCACCAGCACCATATGCTCCAGAAAATCGCCCCATAGCTCTACTTCTTTCCCGGCGGTTGGTATTATCAGCCATAATCGCCTCAGCAACCGGCCAGAGAATCCCTCGACTTAGCCCTTCTATTGTTCTAAAAACAAGGAGAGTTAAGGGAGTTGCAGCCAGGTAGTACCCCGTCGCTGCTATTATTGAAAGTACTATACTAGTTAATAACAATGGTTTGCGGCCAATCCTGTCAGAATACCGACCGGCAGCTAAGGTCATAAAGGTATAAGCAATTGAAAAACCAGTCATTAAAAAGCCCAGTTGAAGATAACTTGCTCCTAATCTATCTCCCTGAAGAGGTATTGCCGGGGCCGTAATCCCTTCCCCAATAGAAATCAAAAATATAAAAATAGCCATATAAAAAAGATTACGATCTTTCTTGTTGGTTATAAATTCCTCCTGAGATAAAATAATTAATTACCTCCAGTCATAATGAAATAAAATAATGTATGATATAACGTTAATTATAAAAAATAGTATAAAATTGGACATACGCTCAGGAGTAGCTGTGAACTCCTGGAAAACTATTAACTTTTTTCAAATAAATAATGGCTGATAAACCATTCATTACCCTTATTAAATCCAAAGAACTCCGAACTGGCCAGAAAAAATACTCGCCAATAATTCCACCACCGCTCAGCCTCACCTGCACCATAAACTTCCTGGAAAATAGGCCAGATTTCTTCCTGCTTATTATCCATTATATGCAGCCAGGCTTCCAGGGTTTGACTATAATGCCGGCCTGAAAGAGCCCATTGTTTTTCCAGAGAAAAACCATCTGTGAAATAATGCAGTAGGTCCTGGCTGGGCATGGTACCTCCAGCAAAAAAATATCTGGTCATCCAATCAGAGCTCGAGCTATCAATATACAAAAAGGGATAAGTGTGATGGGTAAATATATGAACGAAAAGTTTTCCTTCGGATTGTAAAAAGTTTCGCAGCTTCAGCATTAAAGCCTGATAATTTCTCATGTGTTCGAACATCTCTATAGAAACTATCCTGTCAAATTTAAGTCTGGCCCTGTAATCATTGATATCAGCTGTGGCAGCTGTCAAATTGTCAAGCCCCCGACTTTCAGCTATAGAATTAATATAATTAATTTGGGCTGAAGAGTTAGACACGGCAGTTATCTGACTTTGAGGATAATTTTCAGCCATAAAAATGCTCAAACTACCCCAGCCACAACCGAGGTCAAGTATTTGCTGACCGTTCATTATTTTAGCTCTATTACAGGTTAGTTTTAACATCTCTACTTCAGATTGTTCCAGATTTTCCGCAGCTTCTGCAGCACTTAAAGTTTTCTGCCAATATCCACAGCTGTACTTCAGCCGCTCCCCCAGTATTTTTTCAAAAAAAGCAGGCGGCAGTTCATAATGCTGTTCATTGGCTTCCGAGGTTTTTACAGCAATTGGCTGCTGTTTTAAGTCTTCTACAAAATCACTTTTATACTGCTGTCGTTTTGCAATAGCAGGAATCCTCTGCTTTTTTAGCAAACTTTTCACTCGTCTTCTCACACCAAAGCGCAGCAAAAAATCCGGGATCCAGCTTTTTGCTAGGAGTTTATCTAAATTCATTATATCACCTTTTCTGCAAAATTTATTGCATTTATTTCCTGCTAATATGGAAACTTCTGATACTGCTAATTTCTAGAGTATTAAGACTAGACCTGCTTTTTTTATTATGATTGCTAAAAATTTATTTAATCAATATTACTGAGATAGGACTGTATCTGGTCACTCTTTCTGCTGTGCTGCCCAATAAAAATCTTTTAACGGCTCCCTCACCTTTATCAGCTATAACAACAAAGTCATAATCTTCTTTTTCAGCCGTTTCGCAGATGACTTCAGAAGGCGTTCCCACTTTAACTACTTTTTTAAGATTACTAACTTTTTCCTGTAAAGACTCAGTACATGAATCCAACATATTCTGTGCATTTTTCTTCATTTCTTCTCTGTTGGTATAAAGCTCACGAGCATAAGCTTCTGAATAAGTGTTAGGAATATATTTATCTAAAACAGTAAGGGCGGTTACCTCAATTTCCATCTCTTCAGCCATCTCCAGGACTTTTCCCACCGCTTTATTACAACCTTCTGAACCATCAATTGCCAATAATAACTTCTGCATTATTATTACCTCCCCGGGTAAAAATCCCCTCTTAATTTTTGTATCATTTAAAATAAAATGATAATTTGTTTTATTATATCACTTTTAACTCTGTTAGCAAAATATTATAAAAAAAGAAGGACTTTGATAGTTTTTCTTTAATTATGTAAAGTAATTATAAATAATTATTAAAATAATTATTATTAATGGCGGTGGCAAATCAAACAAAGGCTCTTCTTTACCAGCACTAGCCAAATAAGGAGGGGATATCATAATCAGAATTATTTTCACCTTGAAAAAAGTGCTTCATCAAAAAAACATAGGAGCTGAATAAAATTGCTAAAAAATAAAATAAAATTAATTTTATCTTTTGTTTTGCCTGTTTTGCTTATCTTTACTTATGCCTTGCCCCTGACTGCTCAAACTGAAGAGGGCAACTCATTACACGATATCGTACTCCAGGCTGATTTAGCTGAAATTGAAGAAGCAATTGCCGAGACCAATGATATAAATGAACATAATTTTGATAATAATACTCCTTTAATGATAGCAGCTATAAACTCAAACGATCCAGCAATTATTGAGGTCTTAATTGAAGGCGGAGCAGATCCCAATTTAGATGATGATTTTACCGGCCGTGCTCCCTTGCATTTAGCTGCTCTTGAAAATAATAATCTTGCCATTACCAAAGCTTTAGTTGATGGAGGAGCTGATGTTAACCAGAAAAGTCAATCAGATATAATTCCGCTTAATTATGCTGTCCAATATAATAGCAACCCGGAAATAGTTCAGTATTTGCTCGATTCTGGTGCTGATATCAATAATGTAAATATAGCCGGGGAGTTTCCAATAATGCAGGCTATTCACAATCGACAAGACGTTGAACCAGAAATATTAATCTCTATGCTTTTAGAGGCAGGAGCAGACCCCAATATTGGGCTCAAAAATGATTTGCACCCCTTATCTTCAGCGATCAATCAAAGATTAGATATTGAAATCATCGAAAAACTGATTGAAGCTGGCAGCGAAGTAAATTTTGAAGATCAATTTGGTGAGACCCCACTTGTTTCAAGTGCTAATTATCGTGATCTAGAATTGATGGAACTATTACTTGATAGTGGCGCCGATCCTAATATGAAAAATTATCAAGGTTATACTGCCTTAACGGCAGCTACGTCCTTCGATACGAGCATTGAAGTAGTGGAAATGCTTCTTGAAGCTGGAGTAGATGTCAACGCCACTGCTAATAATGGTGAAACAGCCTTAATGCAAGCCGCATTGTTTTCTGATGATCCTGATATAATCAAAAAATTATTAGAATATGGAGCTGACCCTACAATAGAGGATGATGAAGGCAGAGATGCACTTGTTTATTTAGGAGATAATTTTAGATTAAAAGATGATGAAACACTGGAGAGTATACTCAGTGGAGATTTAACAGTAGATGAGTATGCTGCAGCCCAGGCAGAAGAAGAGGAAAGGTTAGCTCAAGTTTTTGCTGATATGGATGAGGCAGATAAACAAGAAATAGTGGACAACTTTATAGCTGACTTTGAGGAAACCATTTATGAAGGTTCTGATGCTCTCGAAAAACATTTAGCTCCTTTGATTGATTTTATGGGCTGGGATACAGAGACAAGGAGTGAATTTTTAAGTAACACACAGGAAGCTTATCATGATGATGATTTTACTTTAGAAATCCATAAGAAAGATTACTACACTTCGGGTAGCAACCTTGTAATAAGAGCAACTATGGTGGAAGAATATCTTGGAGAGCGCTATGAGGACGATATAGATTTCTATTTTGACTTAATTGACGATAACTGGTACCTCTACTCTTTACAAGAACCCAACTAAATGTTTTTGGCAATAAAACCATCATGATAGTCGCTGGCTTTAAGATATTTCAAAGCCAGCGACTTATTTTTATTAAATTTTCACCTTTAAAAAGTGATTTCTAACCCAAAGAAAGGCTGCCAGGAATCTCTGCTTATAGTCAGGCCCAGACGCGGTATTGGATGAATGGCGTTAGCCAGGCCAGTCTCAAGTTTTAGCTCCAAACCTCCGCTTAACTGACTTTCATCATTGTCATTTCCTGAAGTCTGCGATATATAATCAGCAAAGATCCCTCCATATAGACCTCCTATAAATATATTGGGATTCCACCTCCCTTGATTGATGGCGACCAGTCTCTCATTGTATTCAGCTGAGATATGATAGCCTTCATTAGTTGTTTTAGAAAGAGCGGGGACTCTCAACTTATTCGGCAAATCAATGCCCGATACATAGCTACCACCTATACTAAATCTGCCCCTATCTCTTAGATAACTATAATTGAGCTGCCCTTTAAAACCACCTGCCAGAAGCTCACTCTGCAGATCTAGCCCAAAAATATGCTCTGGATAACGCCAGCGCAAGCTTCCACCTATCTCTAAATTTTTAAAATCTGTTCCGGCAGTAAGCACTATCTGAGTGAGACCATCGGGACTGGACCTATAGAGAGGATAACTGGCAGTCAAGCGATTTAAACGTTCTTCTTTCCTCCCCTGTGAAGAAAATCTGAGATTTAAAGGCTGCCAGATCTGTGAGGTAAGAGTAAAATCTATCTGCCCCTGGGGGTTTAAATTAAACCAATAGGTGTTAAGGCCTGCATTATCCTGTCCAGCTATTAAAAAGGGTGGCAGACGCAGCGAAGGAGGAAAAAGACCTGCTAAGTTCTGAGGCCAGAAACTATCCTCTTCTAGTTCTAACTCGGCTATCTCTTCTTTAAGATTTTCTCTGATATATTCATCATTCTCTGGTTCACCAATCTGCTCTGGATAAACCTCCAGTAACTCTCTTTTTTCAGGTAATGGTTTTCGCACTAAAGCCTCCCCTTGCTCAGCAAAAGTTAGGTAATAAAGATGGCCATCAAGGATCACACCCTCTTCTCCATAATAACCACTGCCAGTCAATTTATACCTGATACCTTCCTGCTGGTCATAGCCCTGTATTCCTCTAAAGCCATCATCATTGACTGAAGTAAAAGCAATTTTTTCGCCTNAATCAGAAATAAAAAGATGCATTTCCGGTTTAAAGCTATTAACAATAGGGGTTAATACCGGCTTATTATCAAATCCCTGCAAATTAAGCTCATAAATTCCCCAGCTACTTTGAGGGGCTTTAGCTACCACCAGCATCCTGTCGCTCTCTTCACAGTACTGCATCTCACCTATCTTATAGGAAATTTGGCCCAACCTTACTTTATCTCCCTGTTCATCTACCTGGAAAAGCTTTGAGCCATAACCATTTTTGCTATCGCTGGCATAAATCACCTTATATCCATCCTGTAAAACCAGGAAATCTCTTATCTCTGCCTGAACTAAACTTCTTTTACTATCCTTATTCCAATCATATTCAATCAGTTCGGTTCTAAGCCCTTCGCCAGAACGAGAGAAATTGGCATAACCTTTATCAATTTGTTCCTGAAGAAAATATATTTTATCACCTATTATTTGAATCGACCCTGATATGCCGGCAGCAGTCTTAAAGAGTTCCTCCTGTTCATCCTGGACTGGGTCATAACGCATCAAGCGATTAATCCTATGATAACTAAAGGGGGCCGAAGGATAACGCTGAGATTGAAGATAGTAAAGCTTACCATCAAAAGACTGAAGTTTGCTCAGTTCAACCTCAGCAGCGGAATAAATGACTTCCCCCTCTACCTGCCAGTCACCACTAATATCTCTTTGCTTCTGGCGCCATTCATCATATAATTTTTCTATACTACTGCCATAGATCATTTCTGCAGCCCTGTCTAATCCTATAATAGGAAATAAATTGCCCGGAGCCGAGCTTAAACAATAGGAGCCATATTCCTCAAAAAAATTAGCAAAGTTTTCCTCCCCATATTCCTGAGCCAGATATCGCATAAAGGTGCTGCCATAAAGATAGCGATGGCCTACTGGAAAATGAAAGTGATTATAAGTTATCTCCGGCAACTCCGGTATGCCCTCCCCTCCTGCTCGCCAGGCAAGGATTCCATCGTAATAGCCAGAATTAAGGCGTCCCTCGGCCGGGGAACTCTGCGACTCGGCATATACAGCAATACCTTCAATCAGCCACAGGGGAGAGTGAAGATTAGGGGCCAGGGCATTACCGAAGATAGTTGTCGTTAAATCACTGCAGCCAGAGGTTTTAGTCAAATGGAGAATATGAGTGAGTTCATGGACTCCCACCAGCCGCAACCAACTTTCATAACCGGCCAGGCTGCTACGAGTGCCTGGATTGCCAGTAAATATTCCCATTCTCTCATTTATGGGGTCGGCAAAGCCATTAGCCAGCAAACCTGTATCTTCCAAATTGAGATAAATTCTATCTTCAACTTTTCCTCCTGTTAATTGCTCTAATTTCTCTTTATAATCCTCCAGATAATAAAGAAGTTTATGAGCTTGTTGTCTGTGACTTTCAGGAAAAAACAAAGTGAAACTTTCAGAACTATAAGTAGTCCAGTCCTGTCCAGCTGCGGCTCTTGCTTCGCTAACATGATAAGGAATAATGTGGACATTATTTAAAATAAAAATAAGCAACAAAAGCAGCAACAACAGCAATAAAGTATACCTGACTTTACTGCTGTAATTGCCTCTGCTGATTAATTTTTGTCCTGTTAGTTTCATATAGACTCCACCTAACTACAGGCTATTTTTAATTCGCTCATTAAAAGCTTTTTGCTTCTTTTAATCCCTTAAAGCTTTTATCATTTACAATGCTAAATATCAACAGCAATAATACTTATTTGCTGATATTAAATTATTCTTCAAAAACTAATATTTTCCTGCTTTTATATGTTACTATATTTTTTCAAGCTAAATAATATAAAGCTGCCTGTTAAACCACTGGCAGCTTTATAAATGTAAGACTCTTCTTTTTTTGGGTCTATCAGAAGAATTTTCTTAGTTAATATCAAATTGCTCAATTATATTAATCAATTTCTGAGACATATTAGTTAACTCTTCTGCAGCATTAGCAATTTCTACAGTTGAGGCACTGGTTTCTTGACTTGAAGCTGCTACCTCCTCTGCATTAGCAGAGGATTCTTCACTTACAGCAGCTATTTCGCTGATGGCAGCTGTTACTTCATTACTAGAAGTGGTCATTTTTCTGGTGTTATTTAAAACAGTCTCAATATATTCGCTTAATTTGGTCACGGACTCCTTTATTTCTTGGAAGGATTTCTCCGTGTCTTTAATAGTACTAGAAGTATTGGCTATTACTTCTTTATTCTCAGCCATTTTATTGACTGTTTCCTGCACATCTTCCTGAATCCGATTTATTAATTCACTTATTTCTTCAGTTGCTTCTGCAGATTCTTCTGCCAATTCTCTTACTTCTTCAGCTACCACATTAAATCCCTGCCCTGCTTGTCCAGCTCTAGCCGCTTCTATAGCCGCGTTAAGGGCCAACAAATGGGTCTGCTGAGATATGCTATTAATTAGTTCTACAATCTCACCTATATTTTCTGATAATGCTCCTAGTTCATCTATTTTATTGGCCATCTCCTGTTGATTTTGCACAGTTGCTTCCATTTGTTGGCTGGAACTGGTAACTGCTTTAGTGCCATCTCTTACAGTTGCAGAAACAGATTCAGCCTGTTCGCCCATATTCTCTGCTTCTTGTTCTATCATATCTATTTGCTTACTTAATTTGTTAACTCTTTCTTTAGTTTCATCTGTCTGAGCACTTTGTTGTTCAGCCCCTGAAGCCACCTGTTCGATAGCTGAACTCACCTCTTCGGAGGAAGCTGAGATTTCCTGACTATTAGCAGATAATTCCTGACTAAAAGCTGCTAATTCTTTAGCTATTTTTTCTTCTTCCTTGATGATATCCTCTAGATTACTCCGCATATCTGAAAAAGCTGTGGCCAGTTGACCAAATTGGTCTTTTCGATTGAGCAGTTTTTCTGGCATTTTGGCAGTCAAATCTCCATCAGCAATTTTATTAGCATTTTCAGTTAATGAAAGCAATATGGCTGTTATTCCGCCGGTAAATTTAAAGCCGATCAATAAAATTATTATACCAGAAATTCCTAATACCAATATCAATATATTGCGAACTTCCTGAACTGGAGCAGCAGTGAAAGCTTCAGGAACTCGAGTGGTAAGTTTCCAGTTATTACTTTCAGCTATTTCAGCAAAATAGCCATAGGTGTCAACTCCTTCAAAATGATAGTCAACGACCCCCTGCTCTTCGGCAAGAATTTCATCTGCTACTTGTTCTACCCCTGGAAGTTCTAAAATATTCTCCTCAATTATGTATTCAGAATTAGGATGAGCAATCATCATACCCTGAGCATCTGTTACATAAGAATAAGAATCTTCATGGTCTACATTCATGTCGTCAACCAAAGTAGCAAAAGTCTGCAGGTTAATAATGCCAGCCACTGCACCAATTACATCTCCATTTTCAGTTACCGGAGAAGCAATTGTAAAAGTTGGTTCGCCCATTTCTTCATTCATCTCCGGATCAATTATAACTGTATCTTGTTGGTTTAAAACTTCATCCAAAAATTCCTCTTCAGTAACATCAATCTCCTCTCTTCTAGTTGAAATAGCTTGCCCCTCTTCATCAGCTAAAATAAATTCCGCAAAAATTTCTCCATGATCATCTAATTGCCCTGTAAAAAAATTATAAGCTCGCTCCCAATCCATTTCCCGTGCTCCAGTTGTCCCGGAGTAGACTACAAGTTGATTTTTACGTTCAGCCAGCCAACTGCTTAAAAAATCAGCATTCTGATCGGTAGTTTGAGTAACAGTATCTTCAACTAAATTATTAATAGTCTCCCCTAAAAAAATATTTAACATCAAAGTTATAGCTATTATTATAATGATAACTCCAATTATCAAACTGAGAATCGTTTTTAGTTTAAAATCTTTTTTTATTTTGTCAAGCACCAGGTCAAACCTCCTTATTTTAGCAAATTATTACTTAAAAATATTATTTAAATTCTAATAATAATAATTATAGATAATTTTACCATATTATCTAAGTCATTTCAAGGCAATAATAGGTCCTCTTAAACCATAAACATTTATTTTTCACATAAATCTCTAATAAAAGTGTCTTCTTTGTCTATTTTTTTAAAGTTTTTATCGAAAAAACACGCAAAACTTGACAGGCCTACTAGGAAATTTTATAATTAAGTTCCTATACTTTGTTGCCCAGTTTATTAGGCTTTATGTTAAAATAATGCTAAATTAATTATATTTAGTTTCATTTCAAGATGTTTTTTACTTAAATCTTCTGGAGTAGATTAATATGATTATTACTAATCCAAGCAAATTAATAGGTAATACACCTCTATATAAACTAAAAAAACTAATTCCTGCTTATTTGCCAGATTTTCTTATTAAACTGGAGTACTTTAATCCAGGTGGCA
>SL_8KL_010_SEDDRAFT_10003802_pt1 | contig 12343 bp, 13 predicted proteins | sample SodLakKL_010_SED_4_FD_11160 | JGI IMG/M metagenome (IMG submission 11160) | reverse complement strand
CACCCCAGATTATCTTTCAAATTTTCATTTAATTCTGATATTTAATTGAAAAATAAGTTCTTCAATTAAATTATTTTTAACCCAATGTTTTTGTTTTTCATCAAGAACTTCTCCTAAACCATCTAGAATGTTCTTTTCGTTAGCATTTTTGTTTATATATTCAATTAGGTTTTTAAAATATTCTGTTTTCGATTGTCCAGTTCTTATTTTAATAATTTCCTCATTTGGTTCCCACTGTTGTTCAAACATAAACCAGCTATCAAAAAGATCCCTATTTTGTAATTTATCTCTGTCTGTAATAGCACACAATTTATGAGCAAACATGTATTCTGGTTGCATTGTTGGTATTAAGATACCGAAATAATTTTTATTTATATATTTATCAGGAAAATCTCTTTTACTTACTTCCACTTTTATTTTTTGTAAACCTTTTTCATAGGTTCCAATCCAAAACCAAGTGTTTTTTTTCGAAAAAAAGTCTTCTATTTCAATGTATTTTTCTAAAATTTGTGTAAGTTCTTTAAAATCAAATCCCTTTGTAATTAAATTAAAGTCCAAATCTGTAGAAAATCTGTTTAAATTGTAAAAAATATATAAACATGTACCACCTTTGAATGCTAATTGATTTTGTAATTTATTATTCTTAAAAATATCTTTAAGAATTTGCTTTAGGATTATTTCGTGTCTTTCTTTATTTAACATCTTTTTCAATATGTTTAACTAATTTTTCTATGTCTTTTTCCAACCTTTTGCTTTTATAGATTTTGGAAATTTCTTTTAGTTCTTCTGTATTTACATTTCTTAAATTATCAAAAGCTATATTACTGTTTAAGTAGAGGCTGTCACATATTGCTCTTTCAGGGTTTGCAATGGTGTAGTTTATTTCTATCAAAATGCCTTTTTGTGAATGTAGAACCTCTGGGTTTGTTTTATGATAGATAAATTTTTGATTATCTATGTCAAAAGTTTTTGAATATGAAGCCATGCAATGTATTTCAGAATATTTTTGAAAAATTATTCCATGTATTCCTAATGCTGTGTAATATGATATGTAAGAAGGGGTCATTAATTTCTGTGAAAGTTCTTTTGTGTTGTATTCCTTGGTTAGAGAATAGATGCCTTTTTTTATGGAGAACATTCTTCCTCTGCGAATGTAATCTTTTACAGACTCTATTGCTTCTCTCCTATTCTCAACTTCCCACAGAATTACTAGATCGTCTGTAGTAAATACATTTAAATTTGTTTTTTGTAATTTTTCTAATCTTGTCATTTGCAAGGGTAGGTAATCTACCCTAACAGTGTACATGAGATTTTGAAGATGTCAAGTGTTTTGAAACAAAAAAAGTTCGAACCTGCCACCACCATCCACCCCAGATGTGACTTTAAGCATTATAATCTCCTTTTTCCAGAGTAATGTTTTCAATAAAGATGATATAATAGTTTTCAGTTATGATATATAAAGTAGAAAAATCAAATAATCCAGACAAAAAGATGTCTCATTTAAGGAAGATTCTCAAGGTGGTGGTATGGTAAAATTTTTTAAAAAGGACGATAAAACGACTGTAGTGGAGTTTTGGGGTTTCAGCATAGATTATGGTGGATATAATTCTAGGTTATTAGAAAAGTTCAAAGAGAATATACAAGAAGCTTTACAAGAAGATCTTGAAGTAGAAAATGTAGAAGTTGTTATACACAGATAGATTATAAAAGGATCTGTTAAAAACTTTTATCATTCCTATGATAATAATGTAGCAATTGATGATGTTAGTTTTTCATTGGATCCTGGAAATTTTTAAGTCTATTAGATTCTGATGGTGCAGGTAAAACCGCAGTATTAGAACGTTTTTGTGGTAACTTTATCTATATTTATGAATACCACATAGCATTGGGTTCCATTAAAATATGGGGATTTATCCAGATTTGAATTAATCACTTTCTACCTGTTTTCTCATCTCTCCTCATTTGTGCAATCTCTTCAAGTACTTTTCTTTCCAAATCATCTATTCTTTCATCTATTTCTCTTCTTCGTTGAATTTCTTCTCTGCTTTTTTCCTCTGCGGCAATCATGCGAGCTATAACTTCCTGTTGGCGTTCCCTCGCTTCTTCTGTATTTATTGCTTCATAACCTCTATCGGCTCTTTTTTGTGCTATATAATCGTTTAATCTATATTCTGTATAATTCAAATAGTGTCCTAGGACATCTATTTTTGTTTCTTCAGGTGGGCATTCTTGAAAATCTCTGTCTGCATAATCTCTTTCTTCTATGAGATTCATAAAATTATCAAACTCTGCATCTCTTTCTTTTCTTTTTGTTTTCGTAAAAAACTCGTGAACTGTGTCTACAGCATACTGAGCATAATTCTTTGTAGATTCAATATAATTGGATAAACCTGAGCGCTTAGATACTTCTTCTTCGTTGTAAGGCAAATTTTCTTTACTAGAAGTATTTATTTCTAAAAAGTTACTTTCTTTTTTCATAATTTTTATCTGATGCTAAGATTATCTATGTACAAACGTTTAAAATTCACAATCTTGTGATTTTAAATAGACAAGGTATAGGATAACACAGAGACTTTGCGGAAGTCAATGCTATAGGTTTAGGTTTTGGTACAAAAATCTAGGAATTTATCCTGACTTATTTATTTCACTTATATAATTAAACAGATCTGGGTTATTCCTGTTTTATCTTCTATCTCATGAATTCAGGGGATTGTTTTTAAGAAATACTAATGGAAAATTGCCTTATGGAGTGTTTATTTTTTAATCTTTTTCGAGGATTTTTAAGTATTTTTTGCCTTAACAGTTTTTAATATACTAATTATAAATTTTTTTTCATCTTCTACTGCTTGCCTGCAATCTTCTAATATAATCTCTTTATCAATGTCTCTGCCTTCTTCTTCAAGAATCCTTAATCGCTGCTCTTCTCGTTCATTTAAACCTAATTCAACTTCTTTTTTCTTAAGATTTGCAATTCTTGGATCCCCAGTTTTTTCAAGAGCTTTTAATCGGGCTCTATCACCTATATCTAAACCTTCTTCAATTGCTTTGCCTCTGAGGTTTGCAATTGCTGGATCTCCGGTTCTTTCAAGAGCCTCCAATCGAGCCCTATCTCCCATACTTAAACCTACCTGAGCATCCTTTCTTCTGAGGTATGCAATTCCGGAATCTCCTGTTTCTTCAAGAGCTTCTAACTCGATTTTTTCTCCTTCATCCAAACCTATTTCGGCTTCTTTTTCTCTTAGGCTATTAAGCTCAGAAGATTCTTGTTCGACTTTATCGTGAGGTATTCCGGCGGTGTTGAGTTCTATGCTCTCAAAAAATCTGTTGCCCATTTTTATAAATTCGAGAAATTCTTGCTCGCTAAGATCTTTTGTTAATTGTAAAATTTCACGATCGCAACCATCTTTTCCTGCTTGTGAATTATTTTGTTCTTCAGGAGAATTAGATTCTTTTGATATTTGTTCCGGCATGATGACAAGAGTTAAAAATTAAGAACCTTCTCAATCTCTCTATAGGGTATAATGGTTTGATTATATAATATCCTCGTAGATTTTATCAAGTGTGTTTATATTAATCAAAATTGTTCTAAAAGTTCTTGTATATCAACACTGCTTTTTATTTCTTACCTTATTATTAATCTAACACGTGTTTTGACGAGAAGTTCAAATTTGTATATTATAGAATATGAGTAATTCAATTGTATCTGTTAAAAACCTTTATTATTCCTATGATGATAATGTAGCAGTTAATGATGTTAGTTTTTCATTGAGCTCTGGAGAAGTTTTAGGACTATTAGGTCCTAATGGTGCAGGTAAAACTACAGTAATTAGAATATTGTCAGGACAATTAGAAATACAAAAAGGTTGTGTAAATATTTTAGGTGAAAAATTTACAAAAAATGTATCCAAAATACAGGATAGAATAGGAGTATGTTTTGAAGAAAAGAATTTGTATGAAAATATGACTGCTCATGAAAATCTGGATTTTTTTGCAAAACTTTTTGGAATTCGAAACTGTGATACTAGTGTTTTACTTGAGCGTGTTGATTTACTAGAAAGAAAAAATGATTTTGTATCTACTTATTCTAAAGGGATGCGTCAAAGACTAATGATTGCAAGATCACTTATCAATAATCCTGATATCCTTTTTCTTGATGAACCGACAGGTGGTCTAGACCCTGCCTCTTCAAAAGCCATTCGTGAGATTATTAAAGAAGAAGCAAGTAATGGTACAACAATATTTTTAACAACTCATGATATGACAGAAGCTGATCATTTATCAGATAATGTTGCTATTATAAATGAGGGGGAGATTGTTGCTCTAGATACACCAGAAAATTTGAAAGTCCAACATGGGCAGAAATCTTTGAGAGTACGTGTTAGAAAGGGAGAGGATATTAATACAGAAAGGTTTGAATTAGATAAAAAAAATGTTGGTGAAAAGATCAAAAAATTAATTGATTCTCAAAAACTTGTTACTATGCGTACAGAGGAGGCAAATCTCGAAGACGTTTTTATTAAGTTGACAGGTAGGAGCTTAAATTAATGGGAAGGCTTATGGTTATTATTTCCATTATTCGTAAGGATCTTTTGGAATTTGTGAGGGATAAGACTTGGGTGTTTTTGACGATTTTGAGCTTAGCTATGTTTGTAACTATCTATTGGTTACTTCCTAGTACTATCGATGATTCTTTAAATGTTGGTATTTATGACAAAGATGTGAATGGAGATATAGCGAAAAATCTTGCTGAGCAGGAAGATATTAATGTTATAGAATTTGATTCTTTGGAGGAGATGAAAGGTGTTATTAAAGATGATATTGATTTTGATGAAGATGTAGATATTGGGTTTGTTTTTCCAGAAGGGTTTGTAGAAGATATGGCATTAGAGAAAGAACCTACGGTTCAAATATATTTTCATCCTAGTGTTTCAGAAGAATTACGTAATGCCATGAGTATGATAGCTAAAGAATTAGGAAGTCATATTGTTGCTTCAATTCAAGGCTCTGAAGATTTTCTACCTGTTGAGTTTCCTGATGAGGATTCTATGGTATTGGGTGAAGATAGATTGAAAGAAGAAATCCCTCCTAGAGATTACATGAAGCCTTTCTTTATATTTTTTATCTTAATGGTTGAATCAATGGCTTTGGCAAGTTTAATTGCTATTGAGGTATACAAGAGAACGATTAATGCTATAGTAGTTACTTCTGCTAAATTAACGGATGTATTTTTATCAAAAGCTATATTTGGAACTCTTTTAGCTTTCGTTCAAGCACTTATCATTATATTCGCTATAGGAAGTTTTGAACATAATTTACTCCCTATTGTTGTAATGGTTTTCTTAGGTGCTACTATGGTTACAGGTATTGCTTTTATAGCTGGTTCTGCTGGTAAAGATTTTATGGGAACACTTTTCTATAGTGTCCCCTTCCTTATACCTTTAATAATTCCTTCTATTGCAATTCTATTCCCGGGTACTGTGGCAACGTGGATTAAATTTTTACCAAGTTATGGTTTGATAGATGGTATTACTTCTCTAGGTATATATGGAGATACATTGGCTGAGACGTCTGGTGCTTTTTTAATGGTTATTATTTGGAATATTGTTATTTTTAGTATTGGGTTTTTCTTGTTTAAATGGAGGATTAAAAATTTATGAGTATTTTAAGAATTTTAACACTATTAAGAAGAGATATTCTTGGGGGTTTTCGATCTAACCTTCTTTTGTTTGCAATTATCATTCCCCTATTGATTACTTTCTTAATCCAGGTTGTTTTAAATCCTCTGTTTGAACCTGTACCACGCATTGGTGTCGTTGATCTTGGTGATTCTAAAATTACTCAGGAAATAAAAGAGGTTGAAGGAATAGAAGTCTTTTTATTAGATGAAACTGATTTGCTTAAGGAAAAGATTGAGCTTAATGATTTGGATGCAGGATTTATTTTAGAAAAGGATTTTGATCAACTTTTACTTGATGATAAAAACCCTGAGTTTGATTTTTATATAAGTGGGGATAGCGGAGTCTATGAAAGAATTCTTAGTACATCTGTAGTTATGGATTTGATTAGGCAGGTGGAGGATAAAGATGCAGTTGTAAATGTGGAGGAGATTCTTTTGGGTGAAGAATATTTGCCTATGTCGGAGAGATTAGTTCCACTTATTGCTTTTTTCTCTTTGTTTGTTGGGGGTATATTTGTACCTGCTATGAGTCTAGTTCAAGAAAGGGAAAGTGGAACATTAAATGCTGTTCTTGTTTCTCCTGTTCGTATTTCAGAAGTTATATGTTCAAAAGTTATTTTAGGTTTTGTATTAGGTATAGTTATGACTTTGGCTACCTTGGTTTTAAATAATGCTATTGGTAATGAGCCTTTTGCTCTTTTAATTGCTATTTTGATATCCATGTTAATGCTTTCAGAGATAGGTATAATATTTGCTTTGTTATCTAAAGATGTACAATCGTTTTATACTATAATGAAGGGTTCACAGATTATTCTTTTTACACCAGCCGTTTTATATATTTGGCCTGATTTACCAGACTGGATTTTAAAAATATTCCCAACTTATTGGATGATTGAACCCATTTATCAAGTGGGTGTAAAGGGTGGTGATTTTTTTGATATTAGTTTTGAATTATTTATATCAATATTAATTTGTATTGTTCTTCTTCCTATTATCTTGCTTTTAGCTAGAAGGATGGAGAAGTCCCTTTTTTAAATAATAGTTATAGCTCCTGCTCTATTTCTTCCTTTATTTCTTCGGGGATATCCTTGATAGCTTCATTACATTTTTTTACTGCCTCAAGACAAATATTCTTGTCTCTTAATTTTTCGGGAATATGTACTAGCATGTTTTCGTACTCATGTGAATTTTTTACTGCTTCAAAACAAATTTCACTATCTTTTACTTCTTCTGGAACATATTCAATTGCGTGGCATATTCTTTTAACAGCTTCCATACATAGTTTTTTTTCTTTTAGTTCTTTAGGGATATTTTCTAATGTAGACGGATTTTTCTTTACTGCTTCAAGGCAAAATTCTCGATCAATCAATGATTTAGGGACGTACTTTATAGCCTCCCCCTCTCCTTCTAATTCAAAATGTTTTCTTTCTCCTATTACTGCTTTTAGGCACATTTCTCTATCTTTCAATTTTTCAGGGACATATTTTAGTGTTGGTCCGTATCCTTTTACTGCTTCGAAACAAATCTCCCTGTCTCTCAGTTCTTTAGGTACGTGTTTTAGTGCTGGTCCATATCCTTTTACTGCTTTAAGACAAATCTCTCTATCTCTTAATTTCTCAGGTATTTTCTCTAGCATGTAAGCATTTTGCTTTATTACTTTGAGTGCTTCTTCTTTAGTTTTACATTTATTAGTTTGCATACTTGAGTTATTTTCAATAAATTATATATTCTATGAGAATATACTATTATAGATGGGGTTTTTACAATATTAAAGTACAGGTTTTATTTAATATCTCTTCTCTAATTCTTTCACCAATCATTTTTGCTTGTAGCTATAAGGATTAATGAGGCTTCATTTTTAAATTAAATCCCAGCATCATTAAATAACTTGACTTATTTTTTTAAAGGGGTATTATATAGGTATTTAAACTTTTATTGTTTTTTATTTATGAAAAAACTATTTCCCTTTTTTGCCATATCATTGGCGTTTTTAATTTTATTTCTAACAGGACAAGAGGTTGGTGCTGTTGATCCCCCTATAATTTATTCAGAAAATAGTGGTGTGGAGTACAGTGAAATGGCATCTATAGAGATACCTTTTAAGAATAATATTGGGCATGATGCTCATATTGATAGTGTATATGTACAAAGGCTTGGTTTTGAAGGTACAGAAGTAGATTTTGAAGAGTGGGAAACAGTTGTGATAGATGGAAACCCAAAAGAAGAAGTTGGAGAACATGAGGATGATGAACTTCCGAATCCTGTTGTGCCTGATGGTGAGATAAAGGTTGTAGCTAAGGTAGCAACTGGAGCTCCTTGGAGTTGGAGGAATTGGTATGGTGGTGGAGAGAGAACCCAAGACCCTGAAAATCCAAGAGATTCATATGTAGTCTTAAAAGTTTGGGTTAATGCAACAGTAGATGGACAAGAGCAAGAATATGGTCCTTACGAAGTTTCTCATAACATTCTTATTCCTGAATGTAATCCTGGACAAGATGGAATTGGTGGGGGTTGGGCTCAATTTATACAAGATAATGGTGATGGAAGTGCTACTTTTGCAGTAAAGGTGCAAGAGGAGTATAGGCATTGGGATGAACAAAATTGTCCTGGTTTACCGATAGAAGGTTTAACAGCTGAAGATTTTAATGTTTATGAACCAAAGGATGACGATACTGTTGATAGAGGAAGTATTATTAGTGCAGAGGAAAAAGAGCCTGGGGTATATACGGTAATATGGAGATATTTGGTTGGTTCGCATACTATGCAAATGACGGCTAGATGTCCTATAAATGGTGATTTTCTAGAATTACCTGGGAAGGATGCAGAAGGTGATTCAACTGGTAATCAATTTGTTGCCTTTATATCTACGGAGGCTGTTCCAAGGTCATTCAAATCTATAACCTCGAATCTTGATGACATTAAAAATATTGAGAATACTGAGAAAGAATTAGTCTTTACAATGCCTGATGCAGGTTCTATTTCTTTTGCGCCAGGATTGAATCTGATAGATCATATGGAGGAATTATCAAAATTAGCAGATTTATTGGTGATAAAACATGATGATTCAGATAATACTATGAGGGCATCTGTAGATACCAAGTCTTTAACTTTCTTAGCTGGTCATGGTGCTTCTATACAATTTTTTGATGTTGCAGAAAAAATGGGTATGGAAGATTTAACGGAAGAAAACTTTGAAGAATATTTGGATATTACAGTTTATGATGATGGAGAAGCTGTAGGTAATATTTCTGATTATTTTGATTGGGATGATGTAGTATATGATTCAGAAAATGATATTCTTACTCTTCCTGTAAACCATTTTACTGAATATGTTCTTGGAGAGAGGGTTGAGGAAGAGGAAGAAGAACTTCCAGAGACAGGTGCTTCTATAGCTGGAGTTGTTTCTTTAGGGCTTCTTTCTTTGGGAGGATACGCAGTGTATAGAAGAAAAAGAAAGTAATAATCTCCCCTCCTCTATTGCTTTGAAATACAGGAGGGGTAGTATAATGGAGTTATGCTTGAAATAAATGTAAAGGAATCTGCTAAAAAGAGATTTAGAAGTGTAAAAATTCCTCCAAAAATTCTCAAGGTTTTAAAGATAGTAGCACTACTTTTTTTGCTTTACTTAGTTTTAGGACCTTTTATTCCTGAAATAGTTTTTCAAGTCAGAAATTTACTTGGAATTACCTACAAAGAAGAAATCATATTTTCAATAGATGAGGATGAAGTAGAAGATGTAGATTATCTAGATGAAGAAAGTTTTGGACTTAGAGAGAGTAAAATGGAAGATGTGTATTTAGATGATAATAGGTTGGTTATACCAACGATAGGTGTGCATATAGGGGTTTTTGAAGGAGAAGATGATTCTGTGCTTTCCAAAGGTGCTTGGAGAAGACCTGGCACAGGTACACCCGCAACAGGTGGTAATACAGTTATAACAGGACACAGGTTCCAGTATGTACCTCCAAACAACAGAACTTTTTATAATCTAGATAAATTAGAAATAGGTTCCAAAGTTTTTGTATTTTGGGATGGCATTGAATATGTTTATGAAATATATGATAAATTTGTTATAGAACCCCATCAAACAGAAATTGAAAAACATATGCAAGGAAATACCTTAACACTCTATACCTGTCATCCACTATGGACTGCAGACCAGAGATTAGTAGTACGTGGAAAACTTCTAGGTTCTGAGGAATAAAATATTTTTTAGGTATTCATATGCATTTATGATATACTAAATTCTGTTTCACTAGATTTAAACGAAATAGCGAACTGATATTCATATTAGGTTTCAATTTTTATTTTCGGTTACGTCTATTAAAACTGAAAATAAAATTATTATAAACTTAATTATGGAACAACGTTCTAGGAGAAGGTATTTTCGAGGTCATAGAAGACATAGATTCTCATATGCAAAAAAAAGACCTTCTAAAATCAACATTAATCAATTAATCTCAAAAGCAGTTTGTGAAGAACTTCCTAGTATATATGTAGAAAATGGTAGTTTTTTTGATTTTGATATTTCTAATGAATTAAAAGAAAATATTAAATATAAAAAGTATACTAAGCCTACAAAAATACAACATGAAGTAATACCTCACATATTAAAAGGTAAAGATATTCTAGGTATAGCAAATACTGGTTTGGGAAAAACTGCAGCATTTTTAATTCCAATGATTAATAAGGCTGTTTTGGATAAAAACCAAAGATTTTTAATTGTAGCACCTACAAGGGAATTAGCAACTCAAATTCAAAGCGAATTTGTACAACTTTCAAAAGGTATGAATATGAGAAATGTATTGATAATTGGTGGGAGTAGTATGGAAAAACAAAGGTCAATATTAAAAAGAAAACCACAATTTATGATTGCAACACCTGGTAGATTAAAAGATCTTTCTGAGCGAAAGATAGTTGATTTATCAAAAATAAATAATATTGTTTTGGATGAAGTTGATAGAATGCTGGATATGGGTTTTATAGATGATATCAAATTTATAATTTCTAAATTAAACAGTAATAGACAATCTCTCTTCTTTTCTGCAACGATGAATAGAAAAACTAGAGATATTGCAAATAAATTTTTAAATGACCCTATTCAAGTTCAGACAGAAGAACAATGTGCTGCAAAGAGTGTTGAACAAAACGTTATTAGATTAAAACCAACAGAAACAAAATTCAAGGTTTTATGTGATTATGTTTGTAAACAAGATTTTAAAAAGGTTTTAATATTTACCAGAACAAAGAGAGAAAGCGAAAGCCTTTCTAAAAAACTTTTAGGTTTTGGTATAAGGTCAAATGCGTTACATGGAGATAAGAGGCAATCACAGAGAAACAGAATAATATCTGCTTTTAAAAATGACAATGTGAATATTTTGGTAGCAACAGATGTTGCATCTAGAGGTTTAGATATACAAAATATCACTCATGTTATAAATTATGATATTCCTGAAAACTATGATGACTATATTCATAGGATTGGTAGAACAGGTAGAGCTGGTAAGAAAGGTTATGCACTAACTTTTGTTTAAAGGAGCTATTATATAAATATCTCAGATTCATACTAAATATTGTATGATATACTCAAATATATGAGTAATATACTAGATGGTAAGGAAGTTGCCAAAAAAATAAAAAAGGAAATTCAGGAAGAAATACAAAAAAACATTTGTAGTAAAAAACGCCCTCCTCGATTAGAAATTCTGCTAGTTGGTAATGAATATGCTAGTCAGAAATACGTAAATATGAAAAAAAAGGTTTCAGAAGAATTAGAGATACAATGTAATGTAAATACCTTTAAAGAAAATGTAGATGAAGAAACTATAATAAAGCACATATTAGAGAAAAATAAAGATAGGGATATAGATGGAATTATGGTTCAATTACCCCTACCCGATCATATGGACACTAATAAGATTCTTAATAATATATCACCTAAAAAGGATGTAGATGGACTAACAAGTGATAATCTCGGAAAGCTATTCATAAATGATCAAAATTCTTTCTTACCTGCTACACCACTTGGAATAATGAGAATATTGGACGAGTATAAAATAGATTTAGAAGGAAAGAATGTAATAATATTGGGTAGGAGTTTAATCGTAGGAATACCTCTTGTTTCAGAATTACTCAGATTAAATGCAACAGTAACGGTGTTACATAGTAAGTCAAAAAATTTTAAGGAAATTTCTTCACAAGCTGATATATTAATCTCTGCTATTGGAAAAGCTAACATCATTAATTCAGAATATATAAAAAAGGATGCAGTATTAATAGATGTAGGTATTTCTCAAGATCCTAGATCGAAAAAATTATGTGGTGATTTTAACTATTCTAATGTTTCAAAAAAAGCAAAATATATTACTCCTGTACCTGGTGGTGTTGGTGCTACAACAGTCCCTTCTTTAATGCAGAATGTTGTTAAGTCTTGGGCTAGAAGACCTAATGAAGATTTTTAGTTGTAGCATTTGTTGGTAAGTGATATTATTTAGCTAGAAATTTTTTGTATTTAAATTTAATTTAGATAAATATGTCAGAAAAATTAGATGTAGAAGACATACTAAATCCTAATTTAGAATAAATGTTGTTATGATTTTTAACATTTTTAATTACTAGTTCAGGAGAACCACTACCAACAGTAAAAATAGCTAAACTACCATTTGA
>SL_8KL_010_SEDDRAFT_10003801_pt1 | contig 12351 bp, 12 predicted proteins | sample SodLakKL_010_SED_4_FD_11160 | JGI IMG/M metagenome (IMG submission 11160) | reverse complement strand
ATTATAATCTTCTCCATGCCGAAAGCCTCAGGATGCATTACGCCATGACTTTAGATAAATGGCATGAAAACTTTAACCAGTGCCGGGAGAAAGCAGAAGAAATGTTTGACAGAAGGTTTGTTCGGATGTGGGATCTCTACCTCCGGGGGTGCGCTGCTTCTTTCAGGTTATCTGGTTTAGATGTATACCAGCTTCTATTTTCAAAAGGTCTTAATAATCACTTACCATTAACACTGGAGCACATATATGCGTGAGAAAAAGAACATGTATTTGTATGCAAATTCCCTTGTCGTTGACAGTTCCTTTGTTTTCTGATAGATTTAAGCTCAGAGAATAAAGGGCTTTTTTTGTCTGATTAATAATAATGGTTGAAACGGAGGGGTTAAAAATTATTTCTCAGGAAAAATTAAAAGAGATAGTACAGGCTGAAGTAAAAGAGAACAAGGTAACATGTGCCAGGCTTTATGAATTGTCAAAAGAACATAACGTGTCCCTGGAAGATTTGGGCAAAGCAGCAGATGAGCTTAAAGTTAAGATAACCCGATGCCAATTGGGATGTTTTTAAAAGAGGGTGATGTGTTTTGTTTGAGGTATTGACTGTAGAGGATGCACTAAAAAAAATCATTAATTCAGTCGGGCTGGCTTCTTTGGAAAAGGAAAGTATTGGTTTGCTGTATTCCTTGGGGAAAACAACAGCAGCAGAAGATGTGATTTCTACTGCAGTTGTTCCCCACTTTAGCCGTTCTACAATGGATGGCTATGCCGTAAGGGCAGAGGATACTTTTGGTGCTTCAGAAAGTATGCCTGCCTTTTTGGATATAACAGGTGAAATAAAGATGGGGGAGTCCCCTCCCGGAGGTATTAAGCCGGGGGAAACCATGAAAATAGCTACTGGAGGCATGCTGCCTCCAGGCTCAGATAGCGTGTTAATGCTGGAGCATTCCGAAGAACTTGATGAAAAGCTTTTGGCTGCATATAACCCGGTAGCTCCCGGGGAGAATGTTATCCTTAAAGGGGAAGACCTTAATGAAGGAGACATTATAATTGAAAAGAATCACCGGTTAAGGCCGCAGGACATTGGTGCCCTGGCTTCCGCCGGCATTACAGAAGTTAGTGTTTATGCCTGTCCGAAAGTAGCTATTATTTCTACAGGAGATGAGCTGATTCCTCCAGAAGAAAAACCGCTTCCCGGCCAGATAAGGGACATAAACAGCTGTGCCCTGGCTGCTGCTGTTCAGTCTGCAGGGGCTGTTCCCTTTTTATATGGAATCGTTATGGACGAGGCTACATATTTAAAAGAAGCTGTAGAAAAAGCCATAGAGGAAGCAGCTTTGATTTTAATATCCGGGGGCAGCTCTGTGGGCACCCGAGATGTTACGGCAAAAGTAATAGATGAACTGGGCGAACCGGGGGTATTAATCCACGGCATATCCATACGGCCCGGTAAGCCAACAATTTTTGGTCTGGCAGGGGAGACTCCTGTTTTTGGTCTTTCCGGGAATCCCGTGTCAGCCCTGGTTACCTTTGACTTGTTTGTAACTCCGGTAATTTACAGGTTGAGGGGGCTGCGGCTGGAGGATATGGTTTCGCCTAAAATAGAGGCCAGGGTAAGCCGAAACATTCCCTCCTCCCATGGACGGGAGGATTATGTCCGGGTAACTTTAAAAGAGAAGGATTCCGGGGAGACCTGGGCTTATCCCGTGTTTGGTAAATCCGGACTCATAACTACTCTGGTAGATGCCCAGGGAATAATCCGCATATCTCAGAATAAAGAAGGCCTGGAAAAGGGTGAGGTAGTAGAAGTTTTGCTTTATTAGAAAACAGTGACAGAGGTGGTAATTTGGTTAAAAGAAAGATATACCTGGACAATGTTCCCCTGGAGAAAGCTTATGAAAATTTCTTCAGCAAGATAAATGACTTGGATATAAACCTGGAACCGGAAAATGTTAAGGTGGAAAATTCCCTTGACTGTATAACGGCTGAACCGGTTTTTGCTCGCCTTTCTTCGCCCCATTACCATGCTTCGGCTATGGATGGTGTTACTGTGCGGTCAAAAGATACCTACGGGGCAATGGAGACCGCTCCCAAAACTTTAAAATTAAAGGAGCAGTACATGCTTATAGATACGGGGCAGCCTCTTCCTGACGGCTTTGATGCCGTTATAATGATAGAAGATATTCACCAGGTGGATGAACAGACGATAGAGATCAATTCAGCTGCTGCCCCCTGGCAGCACGTCAGGGCCATGGGGGAGGATATTGTAGCTACAGAACTTATTATACCTGTTAATCACAGAATTAGACCAGAAGACATAGCGGCCATGTTAGCAGGAGGTATCTGGGAGGTAAAGGTCAGAAGAAAACCGGTGGTAGCAGTCATTCCTACCGGTTCAGAGCTGGTGCAGCCGGGGAAGGCTCCCTCTCCGGGTAAAATAATCGAATTTAATTCCAGGTTTTTTTCAGGGCTTATTACTAAATGGGGAGGGGAGCCTAGACCGCAGGATATTGTTAAAGATGAATATGAATTAATAAAAGATGCTCTCCTTTCGGTGATAGATAAAAGCGATGTAGTTCTAATAAATGCCGGTTCTTCTGCAGGTTCCCGGGATTATACCTCCGCTGTAGTAGAGGAACTGGGAGAACTTTTAGTTCACGGTATAGCCGTAAAACCAGGAAAGCCTACGGTACTGGGTTTGGTAAATAACAAACCGGTGGTGGGTGTTCCGGGTTATCCGGTAGCGGCCTTTTTTGTGTTAGACCTTTTAGTAAAACCACTCATTTACAGGTTGCAGGGTATACCCGTGCCTGAACGCAGGCGGGTAGAAACCTTAATGTCCCGGCGGGTAGTATCTTCATTTAAATCTGAGGAGTATTTAAGGGTGAAGGTAGGACAGGTAGGAGATAAGTTAATTGCCACTCCCCTGCCCAGAGGTTCTGGAGTCATAACCTCCCTGGTAAGGGCAGATGGTTATGTTCGTATACCCCAGTTAAAAGAGGGTCTGGAAACAGGGGAAAAGGTGCAGGTAGACCTGGTAAAAGACCTGGAAGAAATTAAAAATACGGTAGTAAGTATTGGCAGCCACGATTTAACCCAGGACATTATCGCAAATATTTTAAGAATTAACAGCCCGGAAACCAGCCTTTCTTCAGCCCATGTAGGCAGCATGGGGGGGCTAATGGCCCTTAGACGGAACGAAACCCACATTGCCGGAAGCCACCTCCTGGATGAAAAAACTGGGGAGTACAACGTGCCCTACATTAAAAGGCTTTTACCGGACAGGGCACTAGTATTGATTAACCTGGTTTATCGGCAGCAGGGGCTTATAGTGCTCCAGGGCAACAATAAAAAGATAAAGGGCCTGGAAGATTTGGCTAGAGAAGACATAAGCTTTGTTAACCGTCAGAAAGGTGCCGGGACCAGGATATTGTTGGATTACCAGCTTAATAGTATGAAAATGAATTTTCAGGATATTAAGGGATATGAGAGGGAGGAATACAGCCACCTGTCTGTAGCGGCGGCAGTAGCTTCCGGGACGGCTGATGCAGGAATGGGAGTTTTGGCAGCTGCCAAAGCCCTGGATCTGGACTTCATTCCCCTGGCGGAAGAACGCTACGATTTGATTATACCGGCAGAAATTATGGAAACAGAGAAAATCCAAAAGCTTCTAGAGGTAATCAGGTCGGATAAATTTAAAGGCGAGGTCAGAAAACTCGGCGGGTATGACGTTAAAGAAACAGGTAAAGTGCTCTGGAAAAGTAATTATTAAAATAAGTTTCTTGTGAGACAGGGGGATAATAACTTATGTTTAAGGCAGCTATATTAACAGCCAGCGATCGCGGTGCCCGGGGCGAAAGGGAAGACAAGAGCGGCAGGGTAATTGAAGATACTATTATCCGGCTGGGGGGAAATGTGGTTGATTATGCGGTTGTTCCTGATGACCTGGATTCCATCAGGGAAAAGCTGATGTATTTTGTATATGAGGTTAAAGTTAATCTAGTTTTAACTACCGGCGGAACAGGCTTGAGCCTTCGGGATAATACACCGGAGGCTACTCTGGCTGTTATAGAAAAGCAGGTACCCGGGATGGCAGAAACAATGAGAGCCGAAAGCCTAAAAAAAACCCCTCATGCCATGTTGTCCAGGGCAGTTTGCGGGGTAAGGGGGAGTACTTTGATAATAAATTTACCGGGCAGTCCTAAGGCGGTTAAAGAATGTCTGGAGGTTATTGAGCCGGCTCTTTTTCATGCCCTGGAGCTATTAAAAGGCCAGGTTAGCGATTGTGCCCGCCATTCATCTTAAGGAGAGGACAAAATGTTTTTCCCCGTGTTTAATAGTTATGATGATAAGGAAGATGATAAGGAATTAAAAGAGGAACTAAATGAGCAGTTTGATGAAGAAGATGAAGCAGAAGATTTAAAGGAGTTATCGGCTTCTGTGAAAAAAAGAAGGTCAGCAATTTTTAAGATTACGTCTTTTTTAGTTGTGCTGGCTTTTGCTATGTTTGTTTTGGGTGATTTTTTTAGATTATTTTCTTTGCCTTCCCTGGACTTTTTAACAGATTCCCGAAGTTTAAGTGAGAATCCTTTACTTCAGGAATTACAGCAGTCTGTTGTACAGATCAGGGTAGTTGGGGAAGAAGATGAATCTTTTGTTTTATCAAGGGAGCGCAGGGGAACCGGCTTTAATATTCGGGACTATGGAATGATTGTAACTAATCGTCACGTTATCAGTAATGCCCAAAATATAACAGTTTCTTTCCTTGGAGAGGGAACTTTCCAGGCCAGGGAGTGGATAGTGTCTCCTGATGTGGACTTGGCGCTAATCTTTCTGGAAGAAGAGGGTTTGCCTAAATTATCCCTGGAGGAAATGTCTATGCCGGTTTTCGGGGAAAAGGTGTTTATTATTGGAAACCCCCTGGGGTTTCCCAGGGTTATGATGCAAGGAGCAGTTGAAGGGTACCGGCATGATGCTGATGGAACAAAACAGGTAATGGAAATCAGGGCGCCTATTCACCGGGGAAGTAGCGGAAGCCCTGTTTTTAATAAAAAAGGTGAGGTTGTGGCAATAGTTTATGCTGCAGTAGAAGGAAAGGATAATGAAGATATCAAGGGATTGGCTATACCTGTATCTCGGCTGCATCAATTTCTGGAGAGTGGGCAGGATGTAAATTTGTTCCAATAAAACAGCTTGGCCTGTCCTTTTATATACGGTATTAATTATATATACACTATTTATGATGTATATTTTTTTATTGCCGGGACATAATAAGTTTTTATCGAATGGAAAGTGAAAAATATTAGATAAACCAAGAAAAAATGAGCAATAAAGAAAAAAAAGGAATAATATAGAGCTAATGTTAAATAATAGACTGTGAAGAGATTTGCTTCAAAAATGTTTATTGGTTAATATTATTAACGGTAAGTATTAGCACTCATTAAAGGTGAGTGCTAACAATGATAAAGCAAATAAAGCTAAATTAAAGGAGGGTAATTTTTATGAAACTAAAGCCTTTAGGAGACAGAGTGGTAGTTAAACTTATTGAGGTTGAAGAAAAAACTGCAAGCGGAATTGTACTACCCGATAAGGCAAAAGAAAGACCACAGGAGGCAGAGGTAATTGCCGTAGGTACTGGTAGAATCTTGAACGACGGTCAGAAGGTGCCCCTGGAAGTAAAGGCGGGAGACAGGATAATACTTTCAAAGTATGCCGGAACTGATTTTAAGGCCGATGGAGAGGAATACCTGATCTTAAGAGAAGATGATATTCTTGCTATTAAAGAAGGATAAGTACTTAAAAGTAAATTAAAATATATTAGAAAATAGAGGAGGTAAGTTTATATGGCAAAAGAAATTTATTTCAGAGAAGATGCCCGTAAAGCCCTGGAAAGAGGAGTAGATGAGCTGGCCAATACGGTTAAGGTTACATTAGGCCCAAAAGGAAGAAATGTTGTATTAGACAAAAAATTTGGTTCACCTCAAATTACAAATGATGGGGTTACTATCGCCCGGGAAATAGAACTGGAAGACCCCTTTGAAAACATGGGTGCTCAGCTGGTAAAAGAGGTAGCTAATAAGACTCAGGATGTGGCTGGAGATGGTACTACTACAGCTACAATATTGGCACAGGCTATTATCCGTGAGGGTATTAAAAATGTTGCAGCCGGGGCCAATCCTATGGTCCTGAAAAAGGGAATTGAAAAAGCAGTAAATGCAGTAATAGAGGATATCAAAAATATTTCCAAGCCTGTAGAAACTACTGAAGCTATTGCCCAGGTAGCGTCTATTTCTGCTGATGATGAAGAAATCGGAAATATGATTGCTGAAGCTATGGAAAAAGTAGGTAAAGATGGAGTTATTACTGTAGAAGAATCTAGAGGATTTACCATGGAGCTTAAAGTGGTAGAAGGTATGCAGTTTGATAGAGGATATATTTCTCCATATATGGTAACTGATACCGAAAAAATGGAAGCAGTTCTAGAAGAGCCCTATATTTTGCTGACGGATAAAAAAGTATCAAATATTCATGATATTTTACCGTTGTTAGAAAAGATTGTTCAGCAAGGCAAATCACTTCTCCTAATTACTGAAGATTTAGAAGGAGAAGCCCTGGCCACTCTGGTTGTAAATAAGCTTCGGGGCACCTTTACCTGTGTTGCGGTAAAAGCTCCCGGATTTGGTGATCGCAGAAAGGCTATGCTTCAGGATATAGCAATNCTTACCGGCGGTGAAGTAATTTCCGAAGATTTAGGCCTTGATTTCAAAAATGTGGAAATGGAAATGCTGGGGTCAGCAAAGCAGATAAGAATAACTAAAGATGAAACTATAGTTGTAGATGGTTCAGGAAATCCGGAAGATATAGAAAAAAGAGTAAAACAGATTCGTGCCCAGGCTGAAGAATCTGAGTCTGAATTTGATAAGGAAAAGCTTCAGGAAAGGTTGGCCAAACTNTCCGGTGGCGTTGCAGTATTAGAAGTGGGAGCAGCTACTGAGACAGAAATGAAGGAAAGGAAATTAAGAGTTGAAGATGCTCTTTCTGCAACCCGTGCAGCAGTAGAAGAAGGAGTTATTTCCGGTGGTGGCGTGGCGTATCTTGCTCCGCAAAAAGCCTTGGATAAAGTTTTACAAAGCGCTGAAGGAGAAGAGGCTACCGGTATTAAGCTCGTACACAGGGCATTAGAAGAGCCTATTCGTCAAATTGCCGAAAATGCCGGCATTGAGGGCTCAGTTGTTGTAGAAAAAATTAAAAACTCAGAACTGGGTATTGGATACAATGCCATGAAGAATATTTACGAAGATATGTTGAAAGCAGGCATTGTGGATCCCGCTAAAGTTGCCCGTTCTGCACTGCAAAATGCAGCCAGCATTTCGGCCATGTTCCTGACTACAGAAGCAGTAGTGGCAGAAATGCCCGATGAAGATGATGGAGGAGGCGGCATGGGTGGTATGCCAGGTGGAATGCCCGGTGGAATGGGCGGAATGATGTAGTTAAAGCAACTTTAAATATAATTAAAAAAAATGACCTGCAATTGCAGGTCATTTTTTTATTATAAATCTATTTTTGGCAGATTTTCTAAAGACCTAGTTATAGCATCTTCCGGATATTCGTAGTCATCTAACTTTCCCGCAAGATAATCATCATAGGCAGACAGGTCAAAGTGACCGTGACCGCTTAGATTAAAGAGGATTGTTTTTTCCTCGCCACTTTCCTTACATTCCTGAGCGATATCAATTGCTGTCCGGATAGCGTGGGCTGCTTCAGGAGCGGGGAGGATACCTTCGCTGCGGGTAAATGTCAGGGCTGCTTCAAATACACCAAGCTGACCAACAGATCTTGCTTCAACAAGCTTATCTTTAACAAGCTGGCTTACTAATGGTGATTCCCCATGGTATCTTAAACCACCGGCATGGATTCCAGGAGGCTCAAAGTCATGCCCCAGTGTATACATCATAACCAGTGGAGTTAATTTGGCGGTATCTCCATAATCGTAAGTACAGGGCCCCCGGGTTAAGGTGGGGCAGGCAGAAGGTTCTACGGCAATAATTTGTATATCTTTACCATGAATTTTATCATACAGGAAGGGGAAGGCAAGGCCTCCAAAGTTGCTTCCTCCACCACAACTGGCTATGATAACATCGGGATATTCATTAACTTTTTCCATTTGTGCTTTTGACTCCAGCCCAATTATGGTCTGGTGAAGCAGCACGTGGTTTAAAACACTTCCCAGGGAATAGTTAGTATCCTCCCTGTTGGCTGCGTCTTCTACAGCTTCGCTTATGGCAAGGCCTAAACTACCCATCGATTCAGGATTGCTCTCTAAGACTGCACGGCCTGAATTGGTCTGGTCGCTAGGGCTGGGGATAACATTGGCCCCCCAGGCTTCCATGAGGGAGCGTCTGTAAGGCTTTTGGTGGTAGCTTACTTTAACCATATAGACGGTGCATTCAATGCCAAAGGAACTACAGGCCAGGCTTAAAGCGCTTCCCCACTGACCTGCTCCTGTTTCTGTGGCCAGCCGTTTGATGCCGGATACTTTATTGTAATAAGCCTGGGCAACAGCTGTGTTGGGCTTGTGACTGCCAGCCGGGCTTACTCCTTCATTTTTATAATAAATTCTTGCCGGGGTTCCCAGAACTTTTTCCAGGTTGTAGGCTCTATGTACAGACGATGGTCTCCATAGTTTTTGAATTTCTAAAATTTCCTCCGGGATGTCGATCCAGCGTTCAGTAGAAACCTCCTGCATGATAAGAGGCATAGGGAAGATAGCAGATAGATCATCGGGTGTAAGGGGCTTATGAGTTTGAGGGTTTAGAGCTGGTTTTAGAGGGTTGGGTAAATCTGCTTGAATGTTGTACCACTGCTTGGGCATTTCGTGCTCATTCAGTAGAATTTTATACGGTATCATGAATATTCCTCCTTATTATCTTAAATTTTCTTAGTATTTTAACTTATCCTTAATTTATATTAATCAAAATAAAAAGTCAAGCAGAAGGTAGAAAAATCGTGATCATTAAAAAAAATAATAAACTTGTCATAATAGACTTGCTATTTTTCATAAAAAAAGTTAAGTTAAATAAATATAGTTAGTTATTAATTATTTAGAAGGAAAAAGATAGATAGTGTCAAAATAGAAAGAGTATATATATTATTAAAAAATTAAGAATATTATTTTTAATACAAATTATTATACATAAAGGAGGTTAACTGCTTGAGACAAATTAGCATTCATGCCCGGGCAGGGCAAGGAGCCATTACCATAGCATCCTTATTAGGAACTGCAGCATTTCTTGAAGGAAAACAAGCCCTTGCTTTTCCTCATTTTGGGGCTGCCCGCATGGGAGCGCCAATGGACAGTTTTGTCAGGATAAGTGAACAGGAAATTCGCATTAGAAGTCAAATATATGAGCCTAACTATATACTCGTTGTTGATGATACTCTGCTGCGGGGTTACAACTTTTTTCAAAACATGATTCCAGGCGGTGCTTCATTTATTAACCTTTCGGAACAGGGCTATCTGCCGGAGGCAGAAGGAATAAGTGTATATTGTATTCCTGCTGACGATATTGCTGAAAACTTGTTTGGAAAACGTATGGGAAATACAGCTCTTTTAGGAGCCTTTTCAGCAGGAACAGGAGAGGTTTCTCTAGATAGTTTGCAGAAAGCTATTGATAAAAAATTCGACGGGAAAATAGCTGATGTAAATAAGAAAGCCATAGAGGAAGGTTATAATTATTTTAAGAAAAAGTATACTTAATTTACCGGGAGGGATTCAAAATAATGTTTGTTAACATAACGTGTAAGCCCGGGACTACCAGGAATATTGAGACAGGTTCCTGGCGTATGGGTCTAAAGCCTAAGTTTCTGCATAAAAACTGTAAAGCCTGTGGTTTATGTGCTTTTATCTGCCCTGAAGGGGTTATAGAGGGCAAAGAAAAGAATACCTTTTACTGTTATTATAATTATTGTAAGGGATGCGGAATATGTGCTGAAGAGTGCCCCGGAGAGGATATTATCATGGTGGAGGAGGGGGAGAAAGTATGAAGGATTTTCTGGAAGGATCTTACGCCGTTGCTCATGCAGTAAAAATTTGCAAACCAGGAGTAATATCAGCTTATCCTATTACACCCCAGACTCATATTGTAGAAAACTTGGCTGAATTTGTGGCAAGCGGAGAACTGAAAACAGAATTTATTAATGTAGAAAGCGAGCATTCTGCTGCTTCTGTAGTTTTGGGTTCTCTGGCTATGGGGGTAAGATCTTATACAGCCAGCAGTTCTCAGGGTTTACTTCTCATGGAAGAGGTGTTGTACAATATAGCAGGCTTGAGGCTTCCTCTGGTAATAACCTGTGCCAACCGGGCAGTTTCAGCACCTTTGAGTATATGGAACGATCAGCAGGATTCTGAAGCTCTCAGGGATGCCGGGATTATTCAATTATATGTGGAAAATATTCAGGAGGCAGTGGATTTGCATTTATTTGCTTTTCGCCTGGCGGAAGACCCCCGGGTGCTGCTGCCGGTAATGGTATGTATGGATGGATTTGTTCTTACCCATGCTTATGAGGCTGTAGATATTCCTGAGGAGTCAGAGGCAGATAGTTTTCTACCGCCCCTGGAACTGCGGGAAAAGCTTGATACGGAGAATCCCCTTAGTATGGGGATTGTGTCGGATGCCCGCTTTTATATGGAAACCAGGTATGCCATTCAGGAAACTATGAAAGAAGCTATAGTTATTATGCCGGAGCTAAGAAAAGACTTTATTCAGATTACAGGAAGGAATCTTAATGTTTTTTTTGAAAGCTATAAACTTGAAGAAGCACAAAAAGTAATTATTTGCAGGGGTTCAGTATCAGGTACTGTAAAAGAAGTTGTAGATGAAATGAGAGATGAAGGCCACAAGGTAGGAGCTTTAAAGCTTATTTCTTACCGTCCCTTCCCCACAGAGGAACTTTACCGGGCTTTAAAGAATATTCCTTTAATAGGAGTTTTAGATAGAGCAATCTCACTAGGCAGTTCAGGTCCGATGTACACTGAATTTAAAGCTCTTTTTCAGGGTAAAGAGGGAACGCCTAAAATCAGCGGTTTTATCGGTGGGTTGGGCCAGCGAGATATAACCAAGAAACATGTAAGGGAAATGTTTGAAAAGCTTGATGGTGAAGAAATAACCTGCGAATTTATTAATCTTAATGTGGAATATTTAATGGGAGCGAGAAAATATACGTAAGCATAAAAAAGTTATATTTACAAAGGGGGTTAAAGAGTGAAAGAGAGTTTATTGGCCCCGGGCCATTCCATGTGTGCAGGGTGCGGTCAGACTATTGCTGCCCGGATAATAACAGATACAGCCGGTCCTGACTCAGTAGTAGTTAACGCCACAGGTTGTTTGGAAGTATCCACAAGCTTATATCCTAATTCCTCCTGGGGAATACCCTGGATTCACTCACTGTTTGAAAACGCGGCAGCTGTAGCTGCAGGCATTGAATCTGCCTTAAATTATTTGGGTAAAATAGACAACACCAAGGTAATCGCCCATGCAGGAGATGGCGGTACAGCTGATATTGGACTGCAGGCTCTTTCGGGAATGTGGGAAAGGGGCCACAACATACTTTATGTTTGCCATGATAACAGTGCTTATATGAACACGGGGGTTCAGAGAAGCAGTCTAACTCCTTATAAAGCCAATACAACTACCAGTCCGGCGGGAACACATTCCCTGGGGAACCCTTTCAGAGAGAAAGACATGATCAAAATAGCGGCAGCCCATAATATACCGTATGTGGCATCTGCTTCTGTTGGTTTCCCCCGGGACTTGCGACGGAAAGTTAAAAAAGCTTTAAGTATAAAGGGTCCTAAATACTTACAGGTTTTAGTTCCCTGTCCTTTAGGTTGGCGACATGAGACCAGGCTAACCTATAGAATAGGCCGACTAGCCGTAGAAACAGGGTTGTTACCCCTTGTGGAATATGAGTATGGTGAGTTAACTTCAGTGCTTAAAATAAAAGAACTTTTAAAGGTGGAGGAGTATTTAAAAGTACAAGGAAGATTTAAGCATCTTTTTGAAGATTCACAAGAGTCCCGGGAGCAGCTGCAAAAGATTCAGGACTATGCTGACCATAATATTAAAAAATACGGTTTATTGAAAGAAAGTTAAGGTACAATAAGAGTTAATTACCATAGATAAGGAGTTTCTTAATGCCTGGGAAAATATATGGAGTTGGTGCGCTAAACTTAGATTTAATTTTTAAAGTTCCCCTGGATCTAGCTCGGAATCTTCCTTATAAACCGGGGTATGAATATTTTGCCCAGGAATCAGAGGCCAGGGGTCTTTTAAATATCTTAGAAGACCAGGCAGATTT
>SL_8KL_010_SEDDRAFT_10003797_pt1 | contig 12358 bp, 9 predicted proteins | sample SodLakKL_010_SED_4_FD_11160 | JGI IMG/M metagenome (IMG submission 11160) | reverse complement strand
TCAATGATCGTCAAATAACCGTAATCACAAACTATGAAAATCATATTGCGTTCCGGAAAAGATGACGCCCTGCGCCGCTTCCATCCATGGGTATTCAGCGGAGCGATCAAGAAAACAGAAGGACGAACCTATGAAGGTTGCCTTGCCGAAGTGTTTTCCAACAAAGATGAGTACCTGGGAAGCGGAATATACCAGGATGCTGCCATAGCGGTCAGAATTTTGGCTTTTGCTCCGGAACGTCCGAAATCTTTTGATCAGGATTTCTGGGAGAAGAAAATCCACAGGGCATTTGACCTCCGGAAGCTGACCGGTCTCACTGACAATCCCCATACAAATGTTTACCGGCTTGTACACGGGGAGGGTGATCATTTGCCCGGACTGATCGTTGATCATTATAACGGACACCTGGTAATTCAGATACATTCCACCGGGCTTTACACTTACATAGACCAGATCGCTGAGGCCCTGATAAAGGTTTACGGGAATCAACTGCGCAGTATTTATGACAAAAGCAGGGAAACGCTACCCGTTGCATTCTGGGAAAAAACCTCACCCAAAGAATCGATTTACGGGGAATGCGAAAAAACAGAAGTGCTTGAAAACGGACATCGTTTCGTGGTGGATATTGACGTAGGACAAAAAACCGGGTTTTACATTGATCAGCGAGACAACAGGAAACTGCTGGCCGGTTATTGTAAAGGGAAGGAAGTACTGAACACTTTTTGTTACAGCGGGGGTTTCTCCGTCTACGCCCTGAAAGCAGGAGCAAGCGGGGTTGATTCCCTGGACAGCTCGGCCAAAGCCACGGCCCTGGCAGAAGAAAATGTATCCCTGAATATAGGACCCGCAGACATCCACCAGATCATTACCGATGATGCCATCCGTTACCTGAACGCAATGGACAAAGCCTATGACGTGATCATCCTGGATCCCCCTGCATACGCCAAACACCAGCATGTGAAACACAAAGCCGTTCAGGGGTACAAACGCCTGAACCTTGCCGCATTAAAGAAAATTCAAGAGGGCGGGGTGCTTTTTACCTTCAGCTGTTCCCAGGTTGTTGATATGCAGTTGTTCCGGTCAACGGTAATGGCAGCGGCCATTCAGTCCGGCAGGACCGTCAGGATACTGCACCAGCTTACACAACCCTCTGATCACCCTGTAAATATTTTTCACCCCGAAGGACAATACCTGAAGGGACTGGTTCTATTCGTAGATTAGGTTGTTTACAGCATGTCTGAAGCAAATAACACCTATAAAGGTATCTGGCGGATATCATATCCCATCATCCTGGGGCTGACGGCCCAGAATCTGATGATTGCCATAGATACCGCCTTCCTGGGCCGCCTGGGGGAAATAACCCTGGGAGCCTCAGCCATCGGAGGGATTTTTTACCTGTGCCTGGTCATGCTGGGCGCCGGGTTCTCAATCGGCACCCAGATTCTCATTGGCCGTCGCAACGGTGAGGGTAAAAAGCATCAGATCGGGCGCGTTTTCGACCACGCCATCTATTTTTTGATCGCCCTTGCATTCCTGCTTTTCCTGTTCCTGACCTATATTGCCCCCACCTTCCTGGAATGGTTCCTCAAATCAGAGAGAATCTGGAGCGAAAGCCTCGTCTTTCTTCAGTACAGGCGGTTTGGTTTTTTGTTCGGGTTTTTGACGCTGGGCTTCAATGCATTTTATACCGGAATTACCCGAACAAGGTTGCTGATCCTCAGCACCTCGGTGATGGCCGCCACCAATATTATTCTGGATTATGTCCTGATATTCGGTCACTTCGGCCTTCCGGCAATGGGGATCGCCGGCGCCGCAGTAGCCACCAATATTGCTGAACTGGTTACATTCGGTTTTTTCCTGTACTGGTCTCACAAAAACAGGATGCTCTACACATGCCGTCTGTTTGTATTTCACCGCCCGAACTGGCAGCAATACCGCCCATTGCTGAAGGTAGCGGTACCGGTAATGTTTCAGTACTTTCTCTCCTTTGCCGCCTGGTTTGTTTTCTTCATGGTGATCGAACAAATCAGCGAAACAGCCCTGGCGGCATCCAATATTACCCGCAGTTTTTATATGCTGCTAATGATCCCTGTTTTAGGTTTGAGTTCAGCCACCAACACAATTGTCAGCAACCTGATCGGTCAGGGAAACACTCAGCAGGTGATCCCCCTGATCAAAAAAGTTTTGATAATCGCCTTGTCGATGACAATCGCCATTATCCAGCTGAATATATTTATGCCGGCACAAATTGCCGGATTATTTACTTCCGACCCGAAACTGGTGGAGGCAAGCATCCCGCTCCTGCGGGTTACCTCCCTGGCAATGATCGCTTTTGCCTTCGGAATGATTCTTTTCAGCGGGCTTTCGGGAACGGGAAAAACCCTGGTCGCTTTGCTGATCGAAATTTTATCGATCACTTTTTACCTGTCCAGCGCCTTTATACTGGCCGTCGCCCTCAATGCCTCCGCACCTGTCGTTTGGTTTGTGGAAGTGATTTATTTCTCCATGCTCGGGCTGGGCTCACTGATGTACCTGAAAACAGGCAAGTGGAGAGTCTATAAATTATAACTTGCCGGCCCTGATTGTTACAAATGACTTACGCCCGCCAAAATACCCGCGCACCAGGGACGACGATCAGGAGGATTGTTATATATTTGCAGGGTAATGTACAATTCTGTCTGGTTTCATTGTCACTGCCATGCAAAAATATTATTTGATCTGTAGCAGCCTGGTTCTTCTTTTTATACTGCTTTTAACAGGTCCTGTTACAAGCCGGAACAATGAACTGCCTCTGTCAATTCCCCAGGGAACCCCGGATTACACAACTCCGTGGGTGGATTCGGTTTTTGCCTCACTCGACCTGGAAGAACGTATTGCGCAGCTGCTGATGATACGGGTTCATACAGATCGTAATGAAGCCTATTATGACGATATAGTACGTGAAATCAGAGAACATAATGTCGGCGGAGCAGCCTTTTTCCGGGGAGGGCCAAAACGCCAGGTCTCCATGACAAACCGTATCCAGAACCAGGCAAAAACACCGGTGCTGATTGCCATGGATGCGGAATGGGGGCCGAGCATGCGACTCGACAGCACCATTGTATTTCCCCGGCAGATGACACTGGGAGCCATTGAAGATGACCAGCTGATTTATGAGATGGGGATGGAAATCGGCCGGCAACTTAAGCGACTGGGGGTACACATGAATTTTGCCCCGGTAATTGACGTAAACAACAATGCGGACAACCCGGTAATCAATTTCAGGGCGTTCGGTGAGTCCAGGGAAAAAATCGCCCGTAAAGGCCTGGCTTATATGCAGGGACTGCAGGATGCGGGAATTTTTGCCACGGCCAAACATTTTCCCGGTCACGGTGATACGGATGCAGACTCTCACCATACACTTCCCCTGTTGCGCCAAAGCTATGAAGAACTGGATTCTATCCATTTTTATCCTTTCCGGGAGTTGATCAACAAGGGACTTCACGGGGTCATGGTGGCCCACCTCGAAATTCCGTCCATTGAACCTGAAGCCAATCTGGCTTCTACGCTCTCCTTTAACATAGTTACGCAACTGCTGAAAAGAGACATGGGGTTTCAGGGACTGGTCATCACCGATGCACTGGATATGCGCGGCGTATCTGATTATTTTGAACCCGGCGAACTTGAGCTTCGCGCACTGATGGCCGGGAACGACATTCTATTACTCCCCGAAAATGTTCCCGCTGCCATCCGGACAATCAAAAAAGCCGTTCAGGATGGCATAATCACTGAGGAGCTGGTCAATGAGCGATGCAGGAAAATACTGTATTACAAAGAGAAAGCCGGCCTGGACGATTTTGATTACATTTTCCCCGACGGACTGACCGATAAACTGAACACCCCTTCCGCCAGGTTGCTTAACAAAAAGCTGGCCGAAGCGGCGGTCACCCTGGTGCGGAACGAGAAGAACCTGGTCCCATTGTCAGGTCTCAACCACCGTCGTATAGCCGCCCTGTCGATTGGTGAAAAGCCCGGCAATCCCTTTCATGCCATGTTAAATAACTATGCTCCAGTGTCCACCTATGGCATTGACAAAAATCACACTCCGGACAGGGCCCTTCAAATAATGCAGGAACTTGAAAAGTACGACCTGGTGATCGTTTCCCTGCACAATAACAGTATGTTTGTATCAGCTGATTATGGAATGACCCGGGAGTCAATTGGCCTGATCAACGATCTGTCCCGGCGAAAAGATGTGATTCTTTCATTGTTTGCCAACCCTTACAGTCTCTCCTTTTTTGAAAAAGGGATATTGGATACGGAAGCCATCGTGGTAGCCTATGAAGACGGAGAAAATTTTGAACGTGCGGCGGCCCAGGCCATCTTTGGGGGCATTCAGACCACAGGAAGACTCCCTGTAACTGCCAGGCCTTTTTTTGCTGCAGGACAAGGCATTATCAGCCCGCAACCAGTCAGGATAAGGTTCGGACAACCTGAAGAAACCGGAATCTCCTCTTCCCGGCTCACCGGCATTGATTCCCTGGCTGAAAGCGGCATTCGGATGGGTGCCTATCCCGGATGCCAGATCGCTGTGATAAAAGACGGCGTGATGGTATATAACAAAGCGTTCGGAAACCATACCTATGACAGCATACAGGCTGTTTCCCTTTCGGATCTTTATGATGTGGCGTCGGTCACCAAAGTCGCAGCCACAACATCTGCCGTAATGCGACTTGTAGACGAAGGACGGCTTGACCTGAATAAGACCCTGGGAGATTACCTCCCATGGCTCAGAGAATCAGATAAAAACATGCTGTCCATTCGGGATGTGCTTTCTCACCAGGCGAGATTGACCTCATGGATTCCTTTTTACCGCTCCACAATGGAGGAGGGAACCCTCATCAATGGCATCTATACAGAAGATGCCTCGGAGGATTTCAATATACAGGTTGCTGAAGGGCTGTTCATGCATCACAGCTACCGCGACACGATTTTTTATGGAATTGCCGGGTCAGAATTACGCAACAACAACGACTACATTTACAGTGATCTCGGGTTTATACTGTTAGCGGAAGTTATCAGGGAGATAACCGGGCAGAGACTGGATCAGTTCATTGAACATTTTCTTTACAACCCATTGGGGCTTTCCGCTACAGGATTCAACCCGCTTCAACGGTTTGATTCCGGACGCATCATACCAAGTGAGAAGGATACGTTGTGGCGCAGGCAGGTAGTAAGGGGTTTTGTCCATGATCCGGCCGCAGCCATGCTGGGTGGTGTGAGCGGGCATGCAGGGTTATTCTCCAACGCACAGGAACTGGCCGTCTTGATGCAATTGTTTTTGCAGGGCGGCAACTATGGAGACAGGCAATACTTCGGAAAAAATACCCTGGAAGAATTTACAAGGGTACAGTTCCCGGATAATGACAACAGACGGGGATTGGGTTTTGACAAACCGTCTCTTGACGACCCGGATTCCGGGCCTGCATGTAAAAGCGCATCCCCCATGAGCTTTGGACATAGTGGATTTACAGGAACATATGTCTGGGCAGACCCGGCTGAAAACCTGGTATTCGTATTTCTTTCCAACCGCACTTATCCCGACCAGGATAACCGAAAACTGATCAGGGAAAACATACGAACAGATATCCACCAGGTTATTTACGACGCAATCCAGCACGCGAGAACCCTGAATCACTTCACCACCGAAAGCACCCTGAATCAATAAACCTGCTATGAATAAGAAAACCATTCTTTTCTGGATTTTTGCCGTTGTCATCACCCTTTCAAGCGCTGTTTTTCAGCGAATGACAGGCCCCACAAAACCTTACAGAGGACAAACAGAACTGGGAGAATCAGCCATATCCTACCGTCTTATCCGCACTTTTGACCGGCCAGAGGATGCCCCTGTATCCCTAAAAGCCGAAGACAGAGAAATCAGTGGGTTTTATATTTACAAAAGATATCCAAGCCATGACGCATGGGAACAGGCACCCCTGAAAAGAGAGGGAGACCGGCTTATTGCCCATATCCCGCAACAACCGGCAGCCGGGAAAGTAATGTACCGGATATACCTGGAAAAAGGAGATGACCAGGTAATGCTTTCCGAAGAACCCATCATCATCAGGTTCCGTGACAGCGTACCGGGCTGGGCCATGTTACCCCATATAATCTTAATGTTCACCGCCATGCTGTTCAGCACCAGGGCCGGCCTGGCAGCACTATTCAGAGAAAAAACATTCAGTCTGACCTTGTGGACCTTTATCACCTTTGTTTTTGGGGGCCTGATTTTTGGCCCGATCGTCCAGAAATATGCTTTTGGTGACTTCTGGACGGGTTGGCCATGGGGCACTGATCTCACTGACAATAAAACAGCATTTGCATTTATCTTCTGGCTCATTGCATTCATTAAGGTATATAAAAATCCGCGGCACCGGAGCTGGGTACTGGTGGCTTCCATTGTGCTGCTCCTGATTTACCTCATTCCGCACAGCCTGCTGGGATCCGAAATCGACTGGACGCAGGAAGGAGTTGAATAATTCCTTGATTATAAACGTGTTATAATCACAATGTTTTTTTCCGAAAAAACAAGTCTAAAGCATGGAGAAGTTGTAAATTTGCAGTTGGCCCGAAAAAAATCACGAATCCATCCGGGAAGATCAATTGTTACACGAATCAGTTAATTTGAACGTTATTCTGTTATGGGTAAAGTCATTGCCATCGCCAATCAAAAAGGAGGAGTAGGAAAAACAACCACAGCGATTAATCTCGCCGCAAGCATGGCCGTGCTTGAACACAAAACCCTGCTGATTGACGCAGACCCCCAGGCCAACGCAACTTCCGGTGTGGGGATCGATCCAAAAGTGGTAAAGACCAGCATATATGAAAGCATCATCGATGATGTGGACCCCAGAAAAATCAGACTGGAAACCTCCACCCCAAACCTGGATCTGATCCCGGCCCATATCGATCTGGTGGGTGCAGAAATAGAAATCATCAATCTCCCCAACAGGGAAAAAATGATGAAAAAAGTGATCGACCAGGTCAAAGATGATTATGATTTTGTGGTAATCGACTGCTCACCATCCCTGGGGCTGGTAACAGTAAATGCGCTAACTGCTGCAGACTCAGTGATCGTTCCGGTGCAATGTGAATATTTTGCCCTGGAAGGTCTCGGGAAACTGCTCAATACCATCAAAATTGTACAGTCACGCCTGAATCCGAAACTGGAAATTGAAGGAATTTTGCTCACGATGTATGATGCCCGCCTCCGGCTTGGCAACCAGGTGGTGGAAGAAGTGAGAATGCATTTTCAGGATCTGGTGTTTGACACCATCATTTATCGCAACATTAAACTGGGAGAGGCACCAAGCTTCGGGGAAACGATCATTATGCATGATGCACACTCCAGGGGGTCGCTGAATCACCTGAACCTGGCCAGAGAAATACTGCAGAAGAACAACATGACCAGAATACCGGAAGAAGATAAAAAGGTAAATATATGAACGCCAAAAAACGTGCTTTAGGAAAAGGACTAGGCGCATTGCTTGATGATTCAGGCGTGGAACCTCAGCCAGTTTATGATGTGGAGAAAGATCTGCTTGCGGGGGGGGTGGGTACCATCGGCAAAGTACCCATTGACATTATTGAGGTGAACCCGCATCAGCCCCGAACAGATTTCGACGAGGAAGCCCTGAACGATCTGGCTGCATCCATTAAAGAACAGGGGGTGATCCAGCCAATCACCCTCCGGAAAATTGAAGACAACAAGCTTCAGCTTATTTCAGGGGAACGACGCCTGAAGGCGTCCAAAATGGCAGGATTAACGGATATTCCGGCATACATCATTGTCGCCGAAGACAATACCATGCTGGAAATGGCCATTGTCGAAAACATCCAGCGGGAAAACCTGAATCCCATCGAAATTGCCCTGGGATACAGACAATTGATAGAGGACTATAAGCTGACCCAGGAAACACTGAGCGAAAGACTGGGCAAAAGTCGCTCCTCCATTGCCAACTTCCTGAGATTGTTAAGACTTCCCGGAGAGATCCAGATCGGACTGCGGCAGGAGCATATTTCCACCGGTCACGCAAAAGCCCTTCTGTCAATCGAAGATTCCCAGACCCAGCTTGAAGTGTATCAGGATGTACTGGCACAGGATTTATCAGTAAGAGAGCTGGAGGAAATCATTAAGCAATTGCTCAGTAAGGAGGACGAGGAGCAGAAGGAGCAACAAAAAAAACCGAAAGCAACAGATCACAAAGAACACCGGGAACTTAAGAAGGCGTTGGAGAATCGGCTTAACGCCAGGATACAGGTAAAAAACAGAGCAAACGGACAGGGATCCATTGTGATAAATTACAGGTCGGAAAGTGATCTGATGCGGATCGCCGAACTCTTAAAACAATAGGCTAGCAGACATTAAGGTGTGGAAATATTCTGCGCATACGAATAAGCCGTCAGGTCACAGGGCAGTTAAGACAGCCCTGTGGAAACCCTTTGTCAGAACGGGCTGCTGCTTCCTGCTTGTTCTTTTCATCCTTTCCCCTGCAAAAGCCCAGGTTCAGGATCAGGAAAGCCTGCCGGAGCCTGAACTGAACATGGAGGAAGCCTTTGCCCCATCGCCCGCCAAAGCAGCCATGCTTTCAGCTACCCTGCCCGGAATGGGACAAGTCTATAATCAGAAATACTGGAAAGTTCCCATTATATATGCCGGGTTTGGAACCCTGTATTATTTTCTGGACATGAACAGTTCCGAATACCGGAAGTGGCGGCAAGCCTGGATTGCCCGGGTAGACGGAAACCCCAATACCATCGATGATTTCCCCAGGCATTCCACAGCCATGCTGGAAAGGGCCATGGACTTTTACAGGCGGAACCTCGAGATCACTTATATACTTACCGCGGCACTGTATCTCTTGAATATTTTGGATGCCAGCGTGGATGCCCATTTGATGAACTTTGATGTGGGTGAAGAACTCAGCTTTGGCATGGACTCCCATCCAATTCCATCGGCATCCAATAATGTGTTTCCAAGGCATAGTCCGCAGCTTAAAGTAACTATCAAGTTTTAATCATGATGGAAAAAAAACTGCATATCGCCCTGATCGGGTACGGAAAAATGGGCAGAACAATTGAAAAGCTTGCCCTTGCCCGCAACCACGTTATTAATGCTGTAATTGATAACGAAATGCAATGGGAAACCGAAGGGAAACATCTGAAAAACTGTGATGTAGCCATCGAATTTACGACACCGTCAGCTGCCCCGGAGAATATTAAAAAGTGTTTTGAGTACCATTTACCAGTCATCACGGGTACAACGGGATGGCTTAATGAATTTCCGGCCATTGAATCGCTGTGCAAAAAAGAAAAACAAACACTGTTTTATGCTTCCAACTTCAGCATTGGCGTAAATTTCTTTTTTGAGCTGAACCGGTATCTGGCCGGGATGCTTTCAGATATGGCCGGATACAGGCCACGGATTACGGAGACTCATCATATGCAGAAGCTTGATGCACCCAGTGGTACTGCCATCAGCCTTGCCAGAGATATCATTGAAGCACGCAATGGACTGAGCAAATGGGGAAATGCAGATGAGTCACTACCTGAAGAAGCTTTGCCGATTAAGGCCTACAGGATGGAAAATGTAACAGGCACACACATTGTTTCCTATGAATCAGTCATCGACAGCATTGAGATCAAGCATACTGCACATGACAGAAGCGGGTTCGCAGAGGGAGCGTTGCTTGCTGCAGAATGGGTGCAAGGCAAACGGGGAGTGTTTACAATGAAGGATTTATTAAATATTTAACCACATTGCCATGAGCATATACATGATAGTGACCCTGATTTTTTTTCTTGCATCCCTGGCGGGGTTATGGAAAATTTTCCGGAAAGCAGGTTACAAAGGCTGGGAAGCAATCGTACCCCTGTACAATGCTTATATCTGGCTCAAAGTGATTGACAAGCCGGTGTGGTGGTTGATTTTTGTCCTTCTTCCGTTTATCAATGTATTCACCCTTTTGCTGATGGTGGTGGAGACCCTGAAATGTTTCAGGAAAAACGGGTTGGGAGAACAGGCACTCGGCGTATTGTTCCCTTTTCTTTTCCTGCCCTACCTGGGATTCGCAAAGAATGAAGCGTACACACATCCTTCCAGACTCCCGGTAATCAAAAAATCAGCATCCCGTGAATGGGCAGATGCCATCATTTTTGCGGTGATTGCTGCCACCATCATACGCACATTCATGCTGGAGGCCTACACCATACCAACCTCATCCATGGAAAAATCCATGCTGGTGGGCGACTATCTTTTTGTGAGCAAACTGAGTTACGGACCCAAGATCCCCCGGACCCCCATTGCATTTCCTTTCACCCATCATACACTACCACTCACTGAATATACAAGGTCTTATGTTGAGTGGATACAGCTTCCCCATTACCGGTATCCGGGGATACGGTCAATCAGCAACAACGATGTGGTGGTTTTCAATTATCCGGAGGGAGATACCGTTGCCCTGCAACTGCAGAACCAGAGTTATTACTCACTTGTCCGTGAGATGGGCCGCGATGCAGTCCGGGAACGTTTTGATGTCACACACCGACCGGTCGACAAAAGGGAAAACTACATTAAACGATGTGTAGCCATTCCCGGTGATACTTTTGCCATCCGGGAAGGCAACCTGTTCATCAACAACAAACCCCTGCCCGACCCTCCGGATGTTCAGCATAATTACAGGGTGGTTACCAACGGGACCCGGCTTTCAGCCAGGCTTATAGACAGGCTGAACATCACGGACTGGGGACAGGCCGCACAGGACGTTTACATCCTGGCCATGACCGAAGAAAATGCCAGGGAAATACAAAGGGCAGGAGGCGTGGAATCGGTGACCAGGGTAACCCGGCCGGCCGGTCACGGCGAAAAACATATTTTTCCGCACGATGATGCATTTCCCTGGAACGAAGACAATTTCGGGCCGCTTTACATTCCGGAGAAAGGAGCTGAGGTTACAATTAACACGGACAATTTGCCGTTCTACGAAAGAATCATCACGGTATATGAAGGCAATGAATTGACCACCGACAACGACCGCATCTTTATCAACGAACAGGAAACTGACACCTATACTTTTGAGATGGATTACTACTGGATGGTCGGAGACAATCGCCATAATTCTGCCGATTCGAGGTACTGGGGATTCGTTCCCGAAGACCATATTGTCGGAAGGGCCATGTTTGTGTGGTTGTCCCTTGACCCGAACAAGGGATTTCCGAACAACATAAGATTTAATAAAAGTCTGAGGATCATACGGTAAAATAAAACTCCGGTGCTGATGAAGAACAAATACATCGACCTGATCGAACAAACCTTTGACTTTCCCCAGGAAGAGTTCAAGGTCATTGACAATGAGTTGTATTTCCATGACCTGTGCATGATGGACCTGGTAAAACAATACGGAACGCCATTGAAGATCAGCTATTTGCCTAAAATAAGTCAGCAGATACAAAAAGCTAAGCGGATGTTCAACGTGGCAATGGCCCGGGTAGACTACAACGGAGAATACCATTATTGTTACTGTACAAAAAGCTCACACTTCACTTTCGTACTTGAAGAGGCACTGAAGAATGATATACACATAGAAACTTCGTCCGCTTTCGACATTTTCATTGTGGAGGAATTACTCAGAATGGGGCTTATTGATAAATCCCGCTATGTGGTCTGCAATGGGTTTAAACGCCCATTGTATACAGAAAAGGTCAGTGATCTGATCAATGACGGTTTTGAAAATACCATTCCGGTAATTGACAACAAGGACGAGATCAAAGATTATAACGAGCTCATCCGGAACGACAGGCAATGTAATCTCGGAATCCGTATAGCTGCCGAAGAAGAGCCCAAGTTCGAGTTTTACACATCCCGACTGGGGATCCGTTACAAGGATATTGTCCCCTATTACAAGGCTCATATTCAGAATGACCGCCGATTCGGGCTGAAAATGCTTCATTTCTTTATCAACACCGGGATCAAAGACAATGCGTATTACTGGAATGAGCTTTCAAAATGTGTCAATGTTTATTGCCAGCTTAAAAAGATCTGCCCTGAACTGGACAGCCTGAATATTGGCGGCGGCTTTCCCATTAAAAACTCACTCGGGTTTGAATACGATTATGAGTACATGGCCGAGGAGATCATTGGCCAGATCAAATTGATCTGTGAGCAGCACAACGTGCAGGAGCCCGATATTTTTACCGAGTTTGGGGCATTTACCGTGGGAGAAAGCGGGGCTGTCATCTATTCAATTCTTAATCAGAAACAACAAAATGACCGTGAGTTGTGGAATATGATCGACAGCAGTTTCATGACCACACTTCCCGA
>SL_8KL_010_SEDDRAFT_10003795_pt1 | contig 12360 bp, 10 predicted proteins | sample SodLakKL_010_SED_4_FD_11160 | JGI IMG/M metagenome (IMG submission 11160) | reverse complement strand
AGCCGCCACCGGCGGCTGGCCGCCGGGGCGGCGGCGATCGCCTCGGCGTCACCGCAGGGCACCAGCAACCGACCGGGGAACACCACCGCGAGGGCCCAAAGGTGGTCGTCGGCCGCCAGCCGCAGGGGCTCCGCTCCGTGGGACTCGATCGTGGACAGGGCGAACATGTGCCGGGCAGCGCCGCCAGCCGGAGCGTCCCAGTTGATCAACCGGTCCGCGATCGTCGGCAGCTCGCCGGACCCGACCCGCCGCCACTTCAGGCGCCGGCCGAGCCGTTCGAAGGCGAAGGGGGCTCTCACCCGGCGAGAGGGAGGTTGGGATCGACGGCCAGCCCGAGCCCCGAGGTGCGACCGACTGAGAGCAGGTTGGCCCCGCTGGCGGCGACCATGGCGCCGTTGTCGGTGCACAGCGGGATCGACGGCACCAGCAGGCGCTGCCCGTTGGCCTCCGTCTCGGCGGCGAACCGCTCGCGCAGCCGGGAGTTGGCGGCCACCCCGCCGGCCAGCACGACCTGGTCGAGCCCCTGCTCCGCGGCGGCGCGAAGGGTCTTGGCGACCTGCACGTCGACGATCGCCTCCTGGAACGAGGCCGCCACGTCGGCCAGCACGAGCTCCTCCCCGGCCGCCTCCAGCCGGCGCAGCTCCCGGATCACCGCGGTCTTCAGCCCCGACAGCGACAGCCGGTAGGTCCCGTCGTTGAGCAGCGCGCGGGGGAAGTGGAACGCCTCGCGGTCGCCCTCGCGTGCCAGCCGGTCGATCTCCGGGCCACCCGGGAACGGGAGCCCGAGGTAGCGGGCGATCTTGTCGAAGGCCTCACCGGCGGCGTCGTCGATCGTGCCGCCGAGCTCGCGGAACACCCCGTCCTCGTCCATCACCACGATCGAGGTGTGTCCGCCGGAGACCACCAGCGCGACCAGCGGTGGCGCGAGCTCCCCGTGCTCGAGCTGGGCCACCTCGACGTGGGCGCGGAGGTGGTTGACGCCGAGCAGCGGCAGGTCGTGGGCCAGGGCGAGCCCCTTGGCCGCCGAGACCCCCACCAGCAGGGCCCCGGCCAGTCCGGGCCCGGCGGTGACGGCGACGGCGTCGACGTCCGAGAGCCGGACCCCGGCCTGGACGAGCGCGGTGTCCACCGTGGGCAGCAGGGCCTCGAGGTGGGCGCGGGCCGCGACCTCGGGGACGACGCCGCCGTAGGGCGCGTGCAGCTCCACCTGGGAGGCGATCACGTTGGCCCGCAGGTGGAAGCGGTCCTCGACGATGCCGACGGCGGTCTCGTCACAGGAGGTCTCGATGCCGAGCACCAGCATCTCAGCCTCCTTCGGTCACGATGTCGCTCGGGGTCGTGGGGTCGCGGGGTCGCGGAGGCGACCGGAGGAAGGCCCATCGTCCCGCGCGCCACCAGGCTCGTGCTGCCACGGCAGCAGCGCGTCCTCTCGGTCGAGGAGGTAGCCGGGGCGGCGTCCCTCCACCGCGAAGCCCGGACCACGGTACATCGCGGGGGCACCGAGGTTGCCGTCCCCGACCTCGAGAGTGATGCCCCGTGCGCCACGGGTGCGCAGCCCCTCGGTCAGCGCGCTCGGCGGCGTCCGGTCCGTCCCCGACCCGCTCGTCCGTGGCCTGCGCCACGTCACGGGCCGCGCGACCGCCTCGCCGTCGGGGTGCTGGCTCACGCGGGGTCGCCGACCGGGCCGTCGACCGGGCCGTCGACCGGGCCGCCGACCGGGCCGCCGACCGGGCCGCCGGCGGGGCCGCCGGCGGGGCCGCCGTGCTGCTGCCAGCCGATCCGCGCGTCGGCCTCCCGGAGGTAGACCGGCCGGAGCTCGTCGGGCCTGATCGTCTCCTCGCGGACGAACCGCGGGACCGCCAGCTCGGCGAGGTCGGCGGCGTCGGGCCAGGCGAGCTCGGGCCCGGCCACCTCCGCACCGGTGTCGAGCAGCTGCTGCCGTTCGGTCAGGGTCCCGTCGCCGAGTACCAGCACGTCGCCGCCGTGGGCCTGGATCTCCGCGGTCAGCTGGTCGATGCGGCCCACGACCGGGTCCGTCTCCCGCTGCACCCCACCCGGCGCCGGACGGTAGAAAGCCCAGAAGAGCTCCCCGCGGCGCGCGTCGACCACGGCGCAGATGGCCCGGCGGGTGTAGCGGGCCCGGAAGGCGAGCACGTCCAGCCCGCTGAGCCCGACGACCGGCAGGTGCCGGGCGGCTGCGAAGCTCTGGGCGGTCGCGATGCCGACCCGGAGCCCCGTGAACAGCCCCGGACCGATCCCGACGACGACCCCGTGGATCCGGTCCACCTCGATGCTGGCCTGCTCGAGGCAGAACGCGATCGCGGGGGCCAGGAACTCCCCGTGCCGCCGCGCCACCCCGAGGCTCGCCGAGGCCACGACCCGGTCGGTGTCGACCAGGGCCACCGACGAGCGTGCTGTGGACGTCTCGATACCGAGCACCAGCACCGTGGGCACCCTCCTCGCCTGCAGCGGTTCATCACCGGGACCGACACCGGGACGGCAGCGGTCCCTGACAGCCTCGCATCCCGGGCGCCGACGCGCACGTCCGGTCGAACGGACCGCTGAGCACCGCCGGCACGCCCGACCGACCCCGACAGACCCTCGGCCGGCCCGCACCCCCCGGCCGGCCCGCACCCCCCGGCCGGCCCGCACCCCCCGGCCGGCCAGCGGCGTCACCTCCAGGGCTGGCAGACCTGCTCCAAGCCCTCGATGCGGGGCGCCCACCGGGGCCCGTGGGCATGCAGGGTCAACTGCCGCGCCTGCTCGTCGGCGGGATCGTCACCTTCGGCCAGGACGACCTCCAGCCGGTCCTCGGGCAGGAGCGCCCGGATCGTGTCGGCCCACTCGACGAAGGTCACCACGTCGGGGGCGAACACGTCCTCACCGAGGTCGTCGAGGTTGCTCAGCCCCTCGAGCCGGTACACGTCGACGTGCACGACAGGGACCGGTGCGGGCAGCAGCTTGACCAGCACGAACGTCGGCGAGGTGACCGGCAGCGTGACCCCCAGCCCATCGGCTGCCCCCTGGACGAAGCAGGTCTTGCCTGCGCCGAGGTCCCCGCTGAGCGCCACGACATCGCCGGCGCGGAGTAGCCCCGCGATGGCGGCGGCAGCCACCCGGGTGTCCTCAGGCGAGGTGGTGGTCAGGGTGATGCGCGACGACACCGGGGCCTCCCCTCGGCCCGGGTGGTCGTTGGCGCCGCGACGCCCTTCAGGCGTGGACGCGAGGCCCGGTGGCCGACGGCCGAGCCTGCTGCTGCAGCCGGGACCGTAGCTCGGAGCGGGCCTCGGCACCGCTGCCCATCCGCCCGTCCAGCACCGCCTTGGCGACGGCCAGGTCCCGTCGGAGCGCGACCGATGCCGCCGGCACCCCGCGCACCACCTCCGAAGGATGGAAGGTGGGGATCAGGGTGACCCCGCCCAGGATGTCCAGTCGGTAGCCGGCCACCCGTTCGAGGCGCACGGGGCGGCCCAGCAGCACCGAGGTGGGCATCGCGCCGAGGCTGACGATGACCTCGGGCGACACCAGGCCGAGCTCACCCGACAGGTGAGCGGAGCAGGTCGCCACCTCGCCGTCGGTGGGTGTCCGATCCTCGGGCGGGCGGCAGCGCACGACCGAGGTCCGACGTACCGATGCGGGGTCGAGCCCGACGTGGAGGAGTGCTTCGTCGAGGACGTTGCGGGTACTGCCCGCCAGGGCATGTCCGTGGATGTCCTCGTGGCGTCGCGGAACGTCGGTCACGATGAGCAATCGCGCGTCCCTGGGGCCGTCGCCGACGACGGGCTGCGCTCGCTCCTCGTGCAGGACGCAGGCCGTACACCCCTTCACCGCGCGCTCGTGTCCGCGGGCTGATCGCGGACCAGGATCGATCGGGGTGCACGTCGTGGGCACTGGCGACCTCCCTGCCGAGCAGGCGTCGTCGACCGCTCGACCGGACGAGAACGTAACCGCCGTGGTCGTCCCACGTCCATCCGGCCACCGACCGAACCGGGTGGTCGTGCACCTATCGCCCGGCCATCCCCGGCAGGGTGGGCCCGCCCGGCAGGCTCGNCCCCGAGGTGGCCAGCAACGGGCCACGCCGGCTGGCCTCGGCCACCACTTCGGCGGCCAGGTGGGCCACCAGGTCGACGCTCACCGGCACCCGTCCCGTGGCCAGGCAGCACAGGGCGTCGCCGTCGGCCTCGGTGTGCGCCGGGCGCAACGCCCGCGCGATGCCGGAGTGGCCGAGGTCGGCGACCCGGTACGCGTCCCGCTTCGACAGCGCCGCGTCGGTGACGATGCAGCCGATGACGGTGTTGCTGGTGGGGCCGGGTGCGGCCGCGGAGAAGGGGTCGATGAGTGGGAACCGCTCGGCGGCGTCGGGGACGCGGGCGCGCAGTAGCCAGGCACCGTCGTCACCCACCACCTCGCCGACCGCGTTGTTGGCGACCAGCGCGCCGACGGTGACCCCGCCGGCCCGACGGACGGCGACGCCCTGGCCGCTGCGCCACGCGTGCTCGAGACCGGCCACCTTGGCCACGCTGCAGCCGGCGCCGACCCCGACCCGGCCCTCGGCCGGGTCGTCCTCGGTCGCGGCCTCGCAGGCCTGCCAGCCGGCCTTCTCCCCCGGCCGGGAGGCGGAGTGCGCCACGGCGGCGTCCAGCACGATGGCCGCTGCGACGATCGGCACGACCGCGTCCCCGACCGGGTACCCGAGCCCGCGGGCCTCGAGCCACCGCACGACCCCGTCGGCCGCCGACAGCCCGTAGGCCGATCCGCCGCTCAGCAGGACCCCATGACACACCTGGACCTTGCCCATCGCGCCGAGCGCCGCGGCTTCACGGGTCCCCGGCGCCGACCCACGCACCGCCATGGCGCCGACGGTGTCCGGCGGCGGCAGGACCACGGTGCAGCCGGAGACGGCCCCGGGCGCGGTCCAGGTGCCGATGCGCACCCCGTCCACCCCGAGCGCCATCAGCCGGCCTCCTCGGCCACCGCCAGCGCCGGGTCCACGCTGCGCCACACGTCGCCGGTCCCGGCCAGCTCCCACCTCCCGTCCTCGGACCGGGCCACCTCGCCCCGCAGGTGCCGCAGCAACACCTCGCTGGTGTCCTCACCGGCCTCCAGCAGGCTCATGTGCCCGACGTCGGCCAGCTCGACCACCGCCGCGTGGGAGCGCTGGGCCATCCGACGGGTCAGCGTGGCCGGGGTCAGCCGGTCCTGGGTGCCCACGATGAGCGTGGTCGGCACGTCGACCAGGCAGTCGAGGCCCGCGTCCTCATCCACCCCCAGCACGGCCTCGACCATCCCGGCGACGACGTCGAACCCGCTCTCCAGGGCCATCTGCTGGGTGAAGGCCACGATGGCGGGGTCGGCCTCGGGACCGACCGCGGTCCACCGCGCGATCAGGAAGGACAGATCCGAGGTGGAGGACCACACCCGCTCGGCGCTGCTGATGACCCGGGGATCGCGCAGCGTCGGCACCAACCGGCGGATGCCCCGGTCGAGGCGCGCGACGGCGCGGATCCCCCACTCCAGGGTGAGCCGGTCGGCACGCGCCGAGGAGGTCGTCGACAGCAGGACCGCGCCGGCGAGCCGGTCACGGACCCGCGCCGGGTGGCGTCGGACGGCGTTGAGCAGGGTCATCCCGCCCAGGGAGTGGCCCGCGACGACCACACTGTCGCGACGGGTGCAGCGGTCGAGCACCTGTGCCAGCGTGTCACCGAGCAGGTCGAGGTCGTAGACGCCGCTGTCCGGGCCGGCGCTGTGACCGTGCCCGGGCTGGTCGTAGGTGACGATCCGGTACCTGTCGGACAGGCGCAGGACCTGCTCGTGCCAGGCCCGGCCCGTGCACACCCAGCCGTGGGACAGCACGAGCTCGGGGCCGTCCTCCGGCCCGTAGGTCTCGACGCGGATCGTGGTCCCCTGCGGACCTTCCAGGGTGCTGACCTCACCCTCGAGGCTGCCCAGCGGCACCTCGACGGGCTCGATCTCCGGGACCAGTCGTCCACGGACCACAGCGCGCTCGAGCAGGAACCCGGCGGCCGCACCCGCGACCAACGCAGCACCGACCCCGACCGCTACCGAGCCTCGCCGTGCCAAGGGGATCTCCGATGCCGTGGGTGGGACGACGAGGTGCGGTGGGTTCACACGCCAGCGCGGCTGCGGCCCGCGGGCGCCGTTGCCGCCGGACGGCACCGTTCGCCGGCATCGTCGTCGAGCCCAGGCTAGTGAGCGACGCCGAGGTGGATGCGCGGCAGGCGGGTGGTCAGGGAGGTGACGATCTCGTAGGTCACCGTGTCGGCAGCCTCGGCCCACTCCTCGGCGCGCACCTGCAGCGGGGGGGATGCGGTCGGTGTGCCGTCGGCCGCTGCCGCCTCCGCGCCGGGGGCCTGGTCGGTCTCCGGGTCGGTCCCCGGCCTCGGCCTCGGCTGCGCTCCGGGCGGCAGCTCTTGCGGCGCTCCGGGCGGCGGTCCTGGCGGCGGCCATTGCGACGGTCCTGACGGCGGCCCTGGCGGCGGACCTTGCGGCGGTCCCGACGCGGGCGCGCGGCTCGCGGCACCGAGCAGCACCACCTCGTCGCCGACCACCGGCTCCTCATCGCCACACCACACCATCAACTGGTCCATCGTGATCGCGCCGACCACGGGCCGACGACGACCGCCCAGGAGGACCTGGATGCGGTTGGTGAGGCGACGGGGGACCCCGTCGGCGTAGCCGATCGGCACCGTCGCCACCCACCCGGCCTCCGGGGCCCGCCACCGGTGCCCGTAGGACACCGGCGTGTGCGCCGCGACGTGCTTGGCGAAGGACACCTCGGAGACCAGCCGCAGCGCCGGACACAACCCGTGCTCGGCCGCGTCCACCTCGCTGGAGGGCGACAGCCCGTACACACCGATACCCGGCCGGACGAGGACATGGTGGGACCCGGGATGCAGCAGGACCCCCGCGGTGTTGGCCGCGTGCGTCAGCCTCGCGTGGAGCCCGACCCGAGCCGCCTGGGCGATGGCCCGGTCGAAGGCGGCCAGCTGCTGCGAGGTGGTGTCCACCGGGGGTTCATCGGCACGGGCGAGGTGGGTGCACAGCCCCTCGAGCTCCACACCCGGAGCGGTTGCCACCTGCTCGAACCGTGCCTGCCAGTGCTCCGGCGGGACGCCTACCCGCGCCATACCAGTGTCGACCTTCAGGTGCACGAGGACAGGCCGGCCCCGGCCCTGGCCCTGAGCGTCGAGCGCGGCGATGAAGGGCTCGCGGTACACGGTGGGCGTCAGGTCGGCGGCGAGAAGGTCGGCGATCGCGGCCACCGGTGGCTCGGACAGCAGGAGGATGCGCGCGTCGATCCCGGCGTCGCGCAGCTGCAGCCCCTCCTCCGCCAGGGCGACCGCCAGCCAGGTGGCCCCGGCCTCCACGGCGGCTCGCGCGACGGCCTCGGCGCCGTGACCGTAGGCGTCGGCCTTCACCACGGCGCAGATCTCGGCACCGCCGGCCAGGGCCGCGAGCCGGCCCACGTTGTGCCGGATCGCGTCAAGGTCGACCTCGATGCGGGTCGGTCGCAGGCCGGCGGCGACGGCTGTGGTGCGGCTGTCGGTGGCGTGGACGGCGGTCATCGCTCCTCCTCCCGCCGTGCCCACCCCTCCCAGGGCAGGGCCCCCCAGGCGGCGGCACGCTGGACGGCGGCTGGACCGCCATCGAACGTGGCCGGCCCGCCATCGAACGTGGCCGGCCCCCCACCGGACACCGCCAGGCCGCCCCCGGACACCTCGGCGTCGCCCACCCCCGAACCCCGCCGCAGACCGCCGAGCACCTGCGGCAGCGCGATCAGCAGATCCGTGGCCGTAGCCCGACCGGCCCGGTCCCGCCCGGCCCGCAGCCCGGCCGCAGCGTGCCACCAGACGGCACGTGCGACCGCCAGAGGGAGGTCGTCGGCGGCAGCGATCGCCGTCGCGATGATGCCCGTCAGCACATCCCCGGTCCCACCCGAGCCCAGCTCGGGACCGCCGATCGGGGTCACCCATACCCGCCCGTCGGGGGCCGCGACGAGCGTGCCCGGCCCCTTCGCCACGATGGTCGCACGCAACCGCTGAGCGAGCTCCGGTACGCGCTCCACCCGGCGGGCGAAGGCGTCGTGACCGTCGCTGCCCCCACCGATGCGGGCCAGCTCCCGCTCGTGGGGCGTGAGCACCAAGGCACCGAGGTGGTCGGCGAGGGACCCCGGGTCGTCCCGGTGCACGTTGAGCGCGTCCGCGTCGAGCACGAGCCGTGCCGCGCGGTGGCGGAGCACGGCGACCAGTGCGGCGACGCCGGCACCCGTTCCGAGTCCCGGCCCAGCCAGCACCGCACCCGCCCCGGTCGGTAGCGGTGGCAGCGCGTGGACGGCGTCGTCGTGCACGCCCCCGTCGACCGTCTCCGGCAATCCCCGCACCATCACCCCCGCGTCGACCCGGGCCGCCACCTCGCCGCGGACCCGCTCAGGTGTCGCGACGGTGACCAGGCCAGCCCCCGACCGCAGCGCCCCCTCGGCAGCCAACGCCGCAGCCCCGGTCGTCCCCGCCGCCCCGGCCACGGCCAGCACCACGCCCCGGGCGCGCTTGTCCGCGGCCGCCGGCAGCCCCTCCGGCGCCGCTGCCTGCGGGGTCAGGGCGGACCACCTCGCCGTCAACCGGGCGTGGCGGTCGTAGGTCGGGCCGAGCGACCCGAGCAGCAGCCGCCCGGTGTGCTCCGCCGCCGGGTGCAGCAGCAACCCCCGCTTGACGGCCCCGAAGGTCACGGTCACGTCGGCGATCACGGCCGTCGGCGCGGCGCTGCCGTCGTCGGCGGACACCCCGCTCGGCAGATCGCAGGCGACGACCACGGTCCCGAGCCAGTGGGCTCGACGGAGGGCCTCGGCAGCCTCCCCCGCCGCGCCCCGAGGCGCACCGCTCGACCCGGTGCCGAGGAGGCAGTCCACCGCCACGTCCGCGTCCACCAGCAGTTCGTCGAGGTGGTCGGTGCCCACGACGGTGCGGCCCCCCGCGTCGATCCAGGCGGCGCGGTTGGCGGCGGCCTCCTCGGAGGCGGGGGTGTCCACCCCGTCCACGGCGACGACCGTGCAGTGAGCGCCGTACTCACGGACGAGGCGGCGCGCCGCCGCCCAGCCGTCTCCGCCGTTGTTGCCCTTGCCGACCAGCAGCGCCACGCGGCGACCGCTGGCACGCCCACCGGCCGCCGCCACGACACCCCGGGCCAGGTGCCCGGCCGCGCGCTCCATCAGACCGGCCCAGGTGTCACCGGCCGCGACCGCCGCCTCGTCACCAGCCCGTGCCTGGTCGGCGTCGAGCAGGGGGATGGCGGCGCTCGGCATGGATGGAGCCTCGACGACGGCGACGGGGCGGATGGGCGGCAGGCTACCGGTGGTGAGGCTGGCACCGGTGGCTGCAGAACGCTCGCGCGTCGGGCAGAGTGGGGTGCACACGCCGAACGAGAGGTGCCCGCGTGGCCCGTGACTGCATCTTCTGCGCGATCCTCGATGGGGAGACCGAAGGGTCCTTCGTCGCGGCGACCGAGCGAGCCGTGGCGTTCCTGGACATCCTGCCGGTGGGGCCGGGCCACACGCTCGTCGTACCCCGGCGCCACGCGGTCGGGCTCGTCGACCTGGAGCCTGAGGATGGCGCCGAGCTCTTCCGGCTCGCGCAGCAGATCGCCGTCGCGCAGTGGGAACTCGGGCTGGCCGCTGGCGTCAACCTGTTCCTGGCCGACGGCAGCGTCGCAGGCCAGGAGATCTGGCACGCCCATCTGCACGTGATCCCCCGGCAGCCCGATGACTCGGTGATGCTGCGGGTGGACTACGACGCGCCCCCCGACCGTGACGGGCTGGATGAGATGGCGGGGCGGCTGCGCGAAGCCCTCGAGGAGCTCTGACCGGCGGCGATCCGGAGGCCCGGCGGCGGCACCGGAGGCCCGGCGGCGGCACCGGAGGCCCGGCGGCGGCCAGGATCGCAACGAAACGACCAGCTGGAGGTCACATCGTTGCGATCCTGTCGCGCTGGCAGCGCGTGCGCACACGCGGCGCGGGGGGCGCACAACGGGAACCACGCGGACGGGATCGCGGGCACCCGGGAACCACGCGGACGGGCACACGGGATCGCGGGCACGCGGGCGCGCGGACGCGGACCACGCAGGCCGAGCGCGCGCACAGGCCGGGCAATAGGCCGGTGGGGACTACTCGACGGTGACGGTCTTGGCGAGGTTGCGCGGCTGGTCCACGTCCTCACCCCGCAACGTGGCGACGTGGTAGCTGAACAGCTGCAGGGGCACCACGCTCAGGACCGGCCCGGCCAGCTCGTGGGGCGGTTCGGGCAGGGTCAGGACGTCGTCCGCGTGCTCCACCAACGCCGCGGTGGAACCCGCGGTCCCGATCGCCAGCACCGAGGCACCCCGGGCCCGCACCTCCTGGATGTTCGACACCATCTTGCCGAAGACGTGCCCGGCCGGCGCGAGGGCCACCACCAGCGAGCCCGGCTCGATCAGCGCGATCGGCCCGTGTTTCATCTCGCCGGCGGGGAAGGCCTCGGCGTGGAGGTAGCTGATCTCCTTCAGCTTCAGCGCGCCCTCCATGGCGATCGGCAACCCGGCGTGGCGGCCGATGAACATCGTGTAGTCCACGTCGTGGTAGCGCTGGGCGAGCTCGCGCAGCTGACCGTCGAGCGCCAAGACCTCCCGCAGCGCGTCGGGGACGCGGTCGAACCGCTCGAGGATGTCCGCCACCTCGGAGCTGTAGACCCGACCCCGAGCCTGCCCGAGGTAGAGCCCGAGGAGCAGGCATCCCACGATCTGCGTCGTGAAGGCCTTGGTCGAGGCGACCGCCACCTCGGGGCCGGCGTGGGTGTAGAGCACGCCGTCGGCATCGCGGGCCAGGGTCGAGCCGACCACGTTGGTCAGTGCGATCACCGGGGCGCGCTGGTCGCGGGCATGGGCCGCGCCGGCGATCGTGTCGATCGTCTCTCCCGACTGCGAGATGGCGATCACCAGGGTGTGGGGATCGACGATCGGGTCGCGGTAGCGGAACTCGCTGGCCACCTCGACGTCCACCGGGATCCCGGCCCAGTGCTCGATCGCGAGCTTGCCCACCATGCCGGCGTGCAGCGAGGTCCCACAGGCCAGGATGAACACCTTGTCGATCCGGGAGAACTCGCCCTCGTCGATGCGCAGCTCGTCGAGCTGGAGCCGAGGTGGCAGGCCCGGCGCGGGGGCGTTGAGCCGGTCGAGGAGGGTGTCGGCGACGGCCTGGGGCTGCTCGTGGATCTCCTTGAGCATGAAGTGGTCGTAGCCCTGCTTCTCCGCCGCCGCCAGGTCCCAATCGACGGTGTAGGCGTGGGGGGTCGCGGGAGCGCCATCGACGTCCACCACCTCGACGCCATCAGGGGTGATCCGAGCCAGCTGGCCGTCGAGGAGCGCCGCGACCTCGTTGGTGTGCTCGATCAGCGCGGCCACGTCGGAGGCGCAGTAGCCGACCCCGTCGGCCTGAGCCAGGATCAAGGGCGCCTCGTGCTTGGCGACCACCAGCGTTTCGGGGTCGTCGGCCGCGACCACGCACAGGGCGTAGGCACCCTCGAGGCGGGCGACGACCGCGCGGACGGCGGCCAGCAGGTCAGGGGTGCCGGCCTCGGCGGTCGACATCGCGCGCTCCGCCGCAGTCGCCGTCGCGGGCGCCGTCGCGGGCGCCGGAGCCGCCAGCTCCTCGGCGATCAGGTGGGCGACCACCTCGGAGTCGGTCTCGGAGGCGAAGCGCACGTCACCGAGCTCCGCCTTGAGGGTCTGGTAGTTCTCGATGATGCCGTTGTGGACGATAGCGACCCGGCCGCTGGGATCGAGGTGGGGGTGGGCGTTGCGATCGTTGGGCTCGCCGTGGGTCGCCCAGCGGGTGTGCCCGAGCGCGGTGGACGCGGACAACGGCTGCCCCTCGAGGGCAGCGGTGAGGTTGTCCAGCTTCCCGGCCCGCTTGACGAGCCTGAGCCCCTTCGGGTCGGTGGTCACGACCCCCGCCGAGTCGTAGCCGCGGTACTCCAGACGCCTGAGGCCCGAAACGACGCCGTCGACCGCGGCCGCTTGGCCGGTGATGCCGATGATCCCACACACTGGCCCGCGCTCCTCGTCCGTCCCGACCGCCCGTTCACACTTCCGTCGGCCAGCCTACTGAGGGCCTGCTCTCCCGACATCGAGGTGAAGGACCAGGTGGCCAGGGCCGGAGCGGGCCGGGCCAGAGCGGGCCAGCGCGGGCCGGGCCAGCGCGGGCCGGAGCGGGCCGAGGCCGGAGCGGGCCGGGCCGAGGCCGGGCCGGGCAGCGCGGGTCAGCTGGTGGCGAAGGTCTCGAGGATCGCCCACAGGTTCTCGGCCAGCCGCTGC
>SL_8KL_010_SEDDRAFT_10003793_pt1 | contig 12368 bp, 12 predicted proteins | sample SodLakKL_010_SED_4_FD_11160 | JGI IMG/M metagenome (IMG submission 11160) | reverse complement strand
GGTCCGGCGGAGGCCGATTTTCAAGGATTACGTGGAGGTGGTGGCGCCGGCGGTGACGCTGCTGCTGAGCGTGATCCTGATTTATGACCGGTTCCGGTGAGGTTGCGTGATGAAGTTGAATATTATTTGGAAGTGACATAGGGGGGATGACCGCAAATGAATATTTCCTGAATGCTTCGCAATCTGAAAAATATTCATTAAGTTAGGTACCGTATATGGTACCATTGCTTTGCGTACAATGGGAAGAAAAGAGAAACTCCTGGAGCAAGCGAAAAGATCTCCATCAAACTTCAAGTTTCAGGATCTCTTGAATCTGGCGTCACATTGCGGTTTTGAACACATGCGACAGAAAGGTTCACATATTATGATGGTGCATAGCTTCTACGATCTTTTTCTGAATTTTCAGGAATATCGTGGAAAAGCAAAGCCATATCAGGTGAAGCATCTGCTGAAAATGATAGAAGAATACGAATTGTGAAATGGACGCGATGAAACGAACATGACAGCATCCGTCTGACGCACATGGGTAAGATTACATCATGTCATGTGAGTTCATTCTGACCATAGGAATCGAAATTGATTTAAACAGATGAAAAAGGCACAAAAATACAGCTTCCGGGTGCAGTACAGTGAAGATGACGGCGGTTACATCGCCTTGTCGCCGGAATTTCCCGGGCTCAGCGCTTTTGGTGAAACGCCGGAAGAAGCCATCCGGGAGTCCGAAACGGCTCTGGAGCTCTTCATTGAGGCCTATTATGAGCAGAGTAAACCTCTTCCCGATCCAAATGTTCTGAAGGAGTACAGCGGCCAAATCCGGGCCAGGCTGCCAAAATCGTTGCATGAGAGGTTGGCGGTTCGAGCCGAAGAGGAAGGCGTGTCGCTCAACACGCTGATGATCCAGTTGCTCAGCGAAGGCTTGACCGCCCTCAAGACAAAGGATGCCTATGAAAGCGTACTCCAGGAGTTCAGGCAATCTTACAAGATTCCCGGTAAAAAGGGTGACAAATCCTGATGTTACAAAATCCGGGAATTTTCTTCAGGAGGAATTGAGCCGCAACGTGAACAATCACGCCGTAGAAACCAAGAAATCCCGACTTTTCCGGACAATCCCCGGAAAATCTTTTCTAAAAAATGTAGCAACAATGGCGACGGGCACCACCGTTGTCCAGATTATAGGAATTGCCGCATCCCCATTCATTACCCGGCTATATGGCCCTGAAGCGTTTGGGATATTGGGCATTTTCCTGGCCATCCTTTCCATATTCAATCCAGTTGCCACGCTTACATACAGTACAGCGGTAGTGCTTCCTAAAGCCGACGAGGAGGCAAAAAATATCATAAAAGCAGCCTTTCTTTCATCGGCGGTCATTGCAGCAGCTGTTGCATTTATATTGGTGCTGTTCAAAAACCCGTTAGTTGCCGCGCTGAATCTGGATCCGGTTGCAGATTATATTTTATTGATTCCTATTGTGATCTTTCTGATTGGAACTGTCCAGATCTTCAATCAATGGCTAATCAGGAAAGCGCTGTACAAGAGAATTGCTTTACTGTCCATCGTGAAGGCGTTAGTAATAAATATATCAAAGATCGGAACAGGATTGTTCCACGCTACAGCTACAGTCTTGATAGTCCTGGCCTCGTTCGGTTACATGCTGCAAGCTATTCTGTTTTACCTGGGCATGGGCCGGAATAAAGACAAAACTACGGATCTCACGGCAGAAACAGGACCGGAGCAAGTTAAAAACCAACCTGCATCCCATATCCTCAAAACCGCCCGTAAATTCAGGAACTTCCCGTTCTACCGTGCCCCTCAGATGCTCATTGGAGCATTTTCCAAGGGGATTCCCGTATTGATGCTAGCCTATTTTTTTGGACCGGCAGCCGCAGGATTCTTTGCTATTGCGAACAGAGTGTTGCAACTGCCTGCCGGTATCATTGGGAAATCCATTGGGAGTGTCTTTTACCCAAAAATCGCTGATGTCTCCCATGAACAAAAAAACATACGTCCATATATAACCAGTGCTACCGGAGGTATGGCTGTTCTGGCATTTGTACCAATGTTTGTTGTCGGGATTTTTGGTCCAACCCTTTTTGAGTGGGTTTTTGGACAAGGCTGGGCTATGGCCGGACATTATGCGAGATGGTTGGCCATACTTGTTTTCTTTGAATTCATTCTTCATCCCTCAAAAGATGCCATGCTGGTAGCCGGGATGCAAAAGATGCTTCTCGTATTCGAGGGCACCTTTTTCGTTTTAAAAACGCTGATGCTAATAACGGGCTTATATTTGTTACATGATGACATTATGGCCCTTTTCCTGTATAGCATGGCTGGAGCGGTGGTGAGTGTAGTGTTTTTATTTTTTGCACATAAAAAAATACCTGCAGTGGTTAACCGTGCATATGGATGAAGCAGATGTTCATTCAAAGCAGCCAACGCCAGCAATGAAACACCTGGCCGTAATTTTTACCACTGGACACGCCGATACGATTGGCAACGCGTGTCGGCTGGACATGATCAGGTATCTGACAGGGCATTTCAAAATAACTATTTACACCAACAGGAAAGAGTTCATCACGAAGTTGTTTCCTGAAACCGATGTGCAAAGCATAGATAAAGGCCGCTCCGCAGATAAAGGCTACGTTTTTCAGCTTGCTTCATTTAGAATCCTTGCCAGAAGAATCAACCAATCCGGGGCCGATGCACTGTTCATGTTTCATGACACTTCTGCAGTGGCCTTGTGGATGCATATACCGGTATTTCAATATGTCCACCAATACGGACAACGATCTGTACAAAACGGTTCATCCTTCAGAGGTCAGCTTCGCAATGCTACAGCTTTTTTCAAGGAACGCAGGACATTTAGCGGGCTTGCCCGCTCATCAGTGAATTTTTCTGTTTCTGAATCCATCCGGGAACTTCTCAATAGCAGGGGGATCCACAATGTGCACACGATCCCCCATGCATTGGAACTTGGTAAATTTGAGAAACCCGTCGAAACGGAATTCCATGAACCATTGAAATCACTCAGAAAGCGTGGTTTTTTTATTGCAGCGTACACTGGCTGGATGATGGAAAACAGAGGCTTCCATCTCATGTTGGACGCACTGCGAATGGCTGTGAAAAAAGATGACCGAGTCGCTTTGGTAATGGCAGGAGCTGATGCGCACCACTCGGAACAGATACAACTCTTCAAGGACAGTCATGAACTTCATGAGCACATCCTTGACCTTGGTGTAGTGGATTCCTCGCTGATTCCCGGAATACTTGCCAGTTCAGATGTCTGCCTGAGTTTTCTGGATGATGTTCCGGCATTTCATCTTTCACCGCCGCAGAAAGTTATCGAGTATTTTGCCGCCGGCCGGCCGGTTATCTGTAACTACATCCAGACGCACAACGCACTTGTGCGAGACGGTTACAATGGATTGATTGTGGATTACGATGCTGAACGTCTTTCAGATGCCATCCTCAAGATAAAGGGATCACCACATTTGCAGAAGGAAATGTCCGCAAATGCAGCAAATACCGCTGAAATGTTTGATGCCAATGTGCAGTACGGCAACATGGTCCAAATCATGAAATCCAAACTTGACGGTCGTGAAAAAATCTATTAGGCGGACCCCATTGTTTCCGGTATTGCACTATTTGAGATATCTGGCGCATCGCTATCTGCTTGAAAGACGTTTTCGTTCTCGTTATTTGTCCGACGGTGTGGAAATAGAGCCGGTCGATAATGGAATATGCTTTTTTGGTTATTACAACATTTCACCAGAAAATGTAAACGGCGATCTGATTTATCTGAAAGTAAGAAATGAAAGGGTTCGGGGCAGCATGCACGAGTCAGCAGGCATCATGCTCAAATCGGCGTCGGGTGAAATTAGGGAAATCGCGCGTACACGGGCATGGAACTGGCAACAGGGGTGCATGCTTCAATGGCTGAATCATGGACAGGGTCACATTCTCTACAATGATTATGATAAGAGTGAAGAGAGGTATGTCAGCCGGGTAATTGACAGAGATGGCAATCATCTCAGAACATATCAGATGCCCGTCAATCATGTTGACCGGGAAGCCCGCTACGCACTTTGCCTCAATTATGACAGGTTGGCACTAATGCGTCCGGATTATGGCTATTTCAACAAGCGAAAAATCTCGTTTCCTGCTGACAATCATGACGGAATATGGCACATGAACCTCGATAATGGCGATATTCAGCTAATAATATCCCTTGAGGAGCTTAAAAACCTTAATAGCTCACCTCTCATGCGCGGTGCGGAACACAAGGTTAACCACATTGATATCAATCCATCCGGCACACGTTTTATGTTCCTTCACAGATGGATTGGGCCAAAAGGGCGTTTTACGAGATTGTTTACATCACAGCCAGACGGATCGGAGGTCCACATGCTGAATGGGGATGATATGACCTCGCATTGCTGCTGGCTGAATGACCAAAACATCCTGGCTTACTGTGATTATGAGAATGAGCAGGCTTATTTCAGGTTTACCGACCGAACTGGAAACGTGCGGCGTTATATGGACTCAATGCCCTATGTTGATGGCCATCCGTCTGTGTCTCCTGATGGCAGATGGCTTGTGACAGATACTTATCCGGGACTTTCAAGGATGTCTGCTCTATACATTCTGGACCTTTCCAGGCAAGCAATCTTTAAAGCGGGCTCGTTTTATCAACCCTTGCAATTTGTAAAGGAAATGAGGATGGATCTGCATCCAAAATGGTCGCCGGACAGCCAGTCGATTTTCTTCGAATCTGCACATACCGGCAAGAGGCAACTCTACCGTTTACGATGGAAGCAAATGCAGACAAGGTGATATGGACAAGGATGTACTGGTAAGGGAAATTGGCTTTTTGGGCATATTCGTTGTACCGGTAGCAATATACTATTTGCACCGGCTGCCCATACGCCTGCTGCCCATCTATACCATTATGGTCGTTTTGTTTCTTGCCGCCGCACTGGAACTGCTCGGTCTGTTCTCGGTTACATTTTACATGAATCTCGTAGAGCTCTCAATTGTGCTGCTTTTTACCTACACATTTGTGCGTAAAAAAGGAAAGCTGCTATGTCCGGGTTTGACCATCATCCTATTGTTCGTAGTCGCAAGTATCGTTTCCGGACTGGTCAATGATATTCATATCCTGCAGATTCTATTATTTATCCGGCGATACGTTATACCGATCCTCTTTTTATGGTACCTGTTCAATACGAAATTTTCTGAGAAGGAGATAGCCATAGTTACGGCACTGATTCTGGCCTTGTTTCTTTCTCAGATACCCGTTTCTTTTGGAAAGTTCTTAATGGTGGGACAGACCGAGAGGTATATGGGGACAATGACTATTTATGGTGGCAGTCTTACCGTCGCATTTTCTATTTTTGGAGTGGTCTTGTTTTTCGGGTTTTATCTAATCGAAAGAAAGCTCAGATATCTCGTTGCTGTAGCAGGTTTTTTCCTCTTTGCCATGATCGGTGAGAAAAGGGCTGTATTCGTGTTTGCTCCGTTGGTCGTTCTTTCCATGGTCTATTTCTCTCAACAAAATATCAGCTTGTTTGTGAGGGCAAAACAGATTTCGCTTGGTGTGGTTATTGCATCGTTGCTTTTGTATTTGACAATTGTACTGAACCCTTCTCTTAATCCGGAAGACAGGATCGGTGGCAGTTTTGATATCGAACATGTAATGGATTACACGGAAAATTATCTGTTTCCGGACAGGGTAATAAGGGGCGCAACATATTACGGCAGGGGAGAAGCGCCTATTGCAACGTGGAATCTTTTGACCCAGGAGGAAAACCGGGTGCAGTTATTTGTCGGCTTTGGAGCCGGGGACCTGATAATGTCCCGTTTTATCGAGGTACCACATGATGACATATTGCGAGGTGAGGATCTTATCGCTTATAAATATGATATCGGTTATGGAGGAAGAACAGGTTTGTTGTGGACGCTGCTGCAGGTTGGGCTAATAGGTACATTATTGATTTTTACATTCTATTATCAATTGTTTAGAAGTGCTTTAAAAAAGAGCAATCGCTCAGGAAGTTATAGGGGCATATCCATTATTATTATTGGTTTGTCAAGTTTGTGGATTCTGGATGTCATGCTCTATTCCAGGGTTGTATTGACGATTCTTCCAATTGTTTTACCATTAATGTGGTTTCTGTATCTGGCTATTATCCAACCTGATTTTGCATTCAGAAAGAAATTATTTATACGGCCTTTGAAGCTTTAGTCAGAATCTTTAAAAAAGGATGATTTGAGCATGAAAACCCTGTACCTGCATAGCGAGCCAGACTCGTCAAGCAAGGCCAACCTATTGCAGGTTAAAGCAATGTGCAAGGCAATGTCTGACTCAGGAATGCAAGTAGTGCTTTCTCTGCCTGCTGATAAGGGGAACAGCCAGAGAGCTGAATCGGAAACAGGCAGTTACTCCCTTCATTTCAGGGATCCTGTGTTTCATAATTCAAAAATCGACAAATACCTGAACTATCGGGGTGTGAGAAAAGCGATTAATGAGCACGAACCCGACTATATGTATCTGCGCACACCGTTACTTCTACAGCAGGCTTTGGCTTCTAATAAACCGATTATCATGGAGTTGCACAACGTAGCTCTTCATCAGGGTTATCGCCTTATTGATGCTCACTGGAGACGGTTGTTGCTCAGAACAGCCAAATCTGAACAAATTAAAAAAATCGTTTGCATCAGCCAGGCGCTGAGTGATTACTGGGTACAACAGGGAATCCAGGCTTCAAAGGTTGTAACTGCACATGATGGTATAGATGAAGAGCAGTTTTTTAAGCCGATGCAACCCGATCTCGCTAAAGTTGCATTGCGATTGCCGAAAGAAAAAAAAATAGCAACGTATCTTGGGCGGTTATATGAAAACAGACGAATAGATGTCATTTTTGCCTTGGCCCGCATATATAACGATGTCTTGTTTTTGGTGGTCGGAGGCCCCGATAGCGAGAGCAGACGGCTTGCAAATCTGGCAACACAGCAGAATCTGGATAACATCCTTTTTACAGGTCAGATTGCTCATGAGAAGATCACAAATTATCTGTATGCGTCCGATGTTCTGCTTGCTCTATGGTCAGCGGAAGTCAAAACCATCAACTATTGTTCTCCTCTCAAGCTTTTTGAATACATGGCATCCGGAAAGACAATCGTTGCACATGGTTTTCCAACGATTCTTGAGGTTCTGAGGGATGGTGAAAATGCCATTATTGTAGAGCCTGATTCCCTGAACGACCTGGTGGAAAAAGTTGGATACGCAATCCGTGGCAATGACCTGGGACAACTGGGAAAAACGGCAAGAGATGAAGCCCTTTCCAACTACACATGGCAAAAGCGGGTGGCCCGTATTTTTGATGGTATCAACTAGAACTTTCCGAATCGCCAGATTGACTTGCCTGTATAGGCAAATACGATGAAAGTACTTTTTGTCGCATCGGCCAACAAGGGGACTATCAGCCCCATAGTCATCAACCAAGGATCAAGTCTGGCGAAGTTCGGGATTACAATCAATTATTTTGGAATAGAAGGGAAGGGGATCACCGGTTATTTGAGCAGTGTGAGCAGGATCAGAAAACAGATAAGGAATAGCCGACCCGACCTCATCCATGCCCACTATTCTTACAGCGGTTTCGCCGCTCGCCTGGCTGCCGGTGGAAAACCGGTGGTTGTTTCGCTGATGGGAAGTGACCTGATGAAAAAAGGTGCTTTCAGGCTTGCAATCAGGTTTTTCAGCAGGTACCTGTGGGATAAAACGATCGTAAAATCAGAATGGATGGCAAATCGGTCAGGATGCCCGCATGCCGTTGTCATTCCCAATGGGGTCGATCTGGATCAATTCCATCCAATGTCTGACCGGGCGGTACTGAAAAGGAAATTTGATCTTCAAACGGATAAAAAACACATCTTATTTATCGCAGACCCTGCAAGATACTCAAAAAATTATGCACTGGCCCGACAGGCAGCCGCACTTGTTCCGGGTGATGATACGGAACTGGTGGCCAGGTACGATATGCCCCACAGCGAAATCCCTGAACTGATCAACGCCGCTGACGTGGTATTGCTTACCTCACGCTGGGAGGGATCCCCAAACATCGTCAAAGAGGCCATGGCGTGTAACTGTCCTGTCGTGGGTACTGATGTTGGGGACATATCCTGGCTTTTCAATGATCAAATGGGTTATTACATAGCAGATCCAGATCCCGCAGACATAGCGCAAAAGCTCGGACAGGCCTTACAAATGCGCAAAGGAGTCGCTCTTGTCAACGGAAGGAGAAGGCTGGAAGCCCTGGGCCTTGACTCTGGGAGTATAGCTAAGCGCATTTCAGCAGAATATCACGCCTTGCTCAGTGATAATAGAGACCACGAAAAAGAGCCTTCAAAGCCTTCTGTAATTTTAAAAAAATGAGGTTGTTCATCGACATCGGCCATCCGGCTCACGTCCACTATTTCAAAAACTTCATAAAAATAATGGAGGCCAAAGGACATGAGTTTTTGGTTGTTGCCCGTGACCGTGAGGTAATCCACAGTCTTTTGCGTGCGGAAAAAATAAAATTCCATAGTAGAGGAAAGGGGGCAAAAAGCTTTGTTGGCAAGTTGTTGTATACCATATGGGCCGATCTCTGCCTTTTTTACCACTCTGTATTTTTCAGGCCCGACATCTATTTGAGTCATAGCTCACATTATGCCATGCATATAGCCAGGCTTTTTGGCAAACCATGCATATCTACAGCCGATTCAGATCATATTAAGATGAATGCCAAATGGTTAATGCCATACCTTGATGCGCTGCTTACACCAACAGCATACAAGCTCGACTACGGGGAGAAGCACCTGACGTTTAACGGGTACATGGAGTTGCTCTATCTGCATCCGAATAATTTCAAACCCCAAAAGGACAAAGTCCGAAAAGTTCTTGGCCTGGAAGAAAACGAAAAGTTCTTCTTGCTTCGCTTTGTAGCATGGGATGCCTTCCACGACAGCAAGCAGGCCGGTTTCACAAATGAGCAAAAAACTGCATTGGTTGACTATTTATCAAATCATGGAAGGGTTATAATTTCATCAGAAGGTGCACTGCCGCCATCTCTGGAAAAATACCAGGCCAAATTCCCCCCGGTGCTTCTGCATGATGTGTTAGCTGAGGCAACGATATGCATCAGTGAAGGGGCGACTACCGCTTCAGAGGCTGCCGTACTCGGAACCCCAACGGTATATGTGAATTCACTTGAAGCAAGTAATTGTAGAGAACAAGAAGAGGTATATAAGCTGAATCATTGCTTTCCGGATGGTGATGGCGTGCTGGATAACATTGCCCGGATCTTGAATCAGGAAAATTTGGATACGATTTACTCCAAAAGAAGAGAGCGTTTAATCGAAGAAAAAATTGACGTGACGGCTTTTCTGGTCTGGTTTATCGAAAATTACCCGGACAGCAAAAGCAAATATCGTCGCAGCCCATCAATTCAGGAACAATTTAAATCGGAAACAATCGATGGCTTCTAACGAGAGAACATTTTTTTCTGTTATCAAAGGTGTATGGATTAGAATTCTGACTGTTATCATCCCGTTTACCTTTCCTGCCGGTGTTACCACTTTTTTACACCGGCTCAGGGGAGTGAAAATTGGAAAAGGATCAAAGATCAACAGAACGGTTATGATTGATGATTCACGTCCGGATCTTGTGGAAATAGGTGAATATGTATGGGTAACGGCAGGTGCCATGATTCTTTGTCATCAAAGAGACCTGGCTCATTATGAAATTGGAAAACCGGTCATGAACTGCCCTCTTGCCTATCAGTGTGTAAAAATCAAAGACGGCGCACATATTGGAATCGGAGCCATATTGATGCCCGGAGTGACCATCGGGAAATGCGCGGTGGTCGGTGCAGGAGCCGTTGTGACAAAAGATGTACCAGATTACGCGATAGCTGTTGGGGTCCCGGCAAGAGTGATCAAGACGTTTGATACGTGAAGAAAGACTTTTCAATGAACATATATCGCGCTCTTCTGAATACCCTGGTTCAGACCGGATACGTATTCCAGAACTATAAAAACTTTGTTCTGGAACCTCATTCAAGAGCGATTATCCTCCGCCACGACATCGACGCCCAAAAGGAGCACTCACTCCAATTCGCACGCATTCAGCATGAAATGGGGATTCTCGGCACATATTATTTCCGAATGATTTCTCAGTCTTACGATCCGCGGGTCGTGGAAGAGATTGACTCCATGGGCCATGAGATCGGCTATCATTACGAAGATGTTAGCCTTGCCAGGGGGGATATGAGCAAGGCCATCCGGTTGTTTGAACAGCATCTATCGAAGCTTCGGGAGGTGGCTGACGTAACAACGATCTGCATGCACGGCAGTCCGCTTAGTAAATATGACAACCGTGCCATATGGAAGCACTACGATTACCGGGATTTTGGCATTATCGCCGAACCATATTTCGACCTGGATTTCACAAAAGTCCTCTATCTCACCGATACGGGCAGGAGGTGGGATGGGGACAACGTCAGTATCCGTGATCGTTCCGCAGACGGCTCCATCAACAGGTTCATGTCCGGTGGAAAGAAATCCATGTCGGACAACTTTTCTTTTTCATCCACCCATGACATCATTCGATCCTGCGAGAGGGGAGAGCTGCCGAACCAGGTCATGTTCACTTTCCATCCCCAACGATGGACCGACAACCCGATGCTCTGGACCCGTGAGCTTGTCCTGCAGAACACAAAAAATGTGGCAAAACGCCTGCTTCGCCTTGCTCGTTGAGGCTTACATCTTTGCCCGTTAATGTTCAAACCCAAGCCCGCAGAGGCTTAGATCTTTATCCGCTGAGGCTCAGACCCTTGCCCGCTGAGAATCGACAATGTTCGACATCCGGGAAAAGTGTCATCCAAAATGGCGCACCTGCTTTTTTTTGAGTTTTAAATTAGATGAGTTACCTTCTTCAAGAGCCACCCCAATAAAATTTTTCGGGAATTCTGGTAAGATGTTAAAAGAAGCGGTTGAAAAAGATTTTGAGGTTGCGACAGAGCTCGGGGGTGGGGCAGATGAACCATCCAACGGAAGCCTCGCCTTTCCGAAAGACCGTTTCATCTCGGAGTTCCTGAATCACAACGGACGCGACACCGTCAACCTCCTGCAAGCCGACAACAACTCGACCAACGGTTTGGAGAGCGAGGTGACGCAAGGGCTGGTCTGCCACAGCAAAATCAACAACACCCGCTTCCTTAACAAGCACTTCGAGGCGATCAACCGCGCCCTGCTCCCCGGCGGCACCTACGTCGGCTGCGTCGAAACCTCCGAGCAGTTCCGCGCCCGCCTGATCCGCCAGTACCCCGCTGCCCTGCGCTACCCGTACCACCTGGCCCACTTCATCGTCAAGCGCCTGCTCCCCAAGCTCGGCATCACAAAACGGCTCTACTTCCGCATCACCAAAGGCAAAAACCGCGTCATTTCGCTGCCCGAAACACTCGGACGCCTGATCTCCTGCGGCTTCGAACCGCTCGAATACCGTGAAATCGACGGCCTCACCTGGTACGCCGTCCGAAAAGTCCGCGACCCGCACTACGACATGGACCCCACATACGGCCTCATCGTCCGCCTGCAACGCATCGGCCAAAACCGGGAACCGCTCACCATCTACAAGCTCCGCACCATGCATCCCTATGCCGAATACCTGCAGGACTACATGTTCCGAATGAACAACCTGCAGGACGGTGGCAAGATCAACGGCGACATGCGCGTCACCGGCTGGGGCAGGGTTCTGCGGAAATTCTGGCTCGATGAGATGCCCATGTGGTGGAACTACCTCAAGGGTGACATCAAACTTGTGGGAGTGCGTCCGCTCAGCCGGCAGTACTTCAACCTGTATCCCGAAGAAATTCAGGAATACCGGACCCGCTTCCAGCCCGGGCTCATCCCGCCGTTCTACAGCGACATGCCCGAAACGTTCGACGAAATCGTCGAATCCGAACGCCGCTACCTGCAGGCCTACGAAAAGCGGCCCATCCGCACCGATATCACCTATCTGTTCACCGCGCTGTACAACATTATTGTCAAGCGCGCCCGAAGCAACTGAATGCATTTAATACCTGCATTATCTACTATTACCTGCTATAACCTGCTATAACCTGCTATAACCTGCTATAACCTGCTATAACCTACAATAACCTACAATAACCTGCTATAACCTGCTATAACCTGCTATAACCTGCTATAACCTGCTATAACCTGCTATAACCTACAATAACCTGCTATTACCTGCTATAACCTGCTATTATCTACTATTATCTGCAATTATCTATTATTATCTATTATTATCTGCACCGAAGCCAATGCC
>SL_8KL_010_SEDDRAFT_10003792_pt1 | contig 12374 bp, 9 predicted proteins | sample SodLakKL_010_SED_4_FD_11160 | JGI IMG/M metagenome (IMG submission 11160) | reverse complement strand
CTAGGTCGATCCCAACGGCACCTCCCATACCAGTAGCTATGGCGTTTATGACTGTGACTGCACTGTGTGCGGTACTTTTCACGATACCTCCTCCATGACTATCTCCCTGATGCGAGATGTGTCCGGGTCTATACCTGTCCATATCTGAAAAGCCTGGACCCCTTGATATATCAGCATCAAGATCCCGTCTATAGTTTGACATCCTGCCTTCTTAGCATCCTTTAACAATCTGGTCTCTAGGGGTGAATAAACTATATCGAAAACCGTCATATCATCCCTGAGAAATTCAGGGTCCACCAAAGACTTGTTTTCATCCATGCCTACGGAAGTGGTGTTGATCAAGATATCCGTCGTTTCTGATCCCTTTTTAAGCATCTCTCTACTTAACTGCTTCACTTCCACTCCGAACTTTTCTAAGCTTCTAGCATTCTCTAAAGTTCGGTTGAGTACGGTAACATCGGAAGTCTTAGCCAGTTCGTAAGCGACAGCTTTCCCTGCACCACCTGCTCCGAGCTGTAAGATCCTTTTGTTCTCGATCCCCGTGAAGCGAGCTAGCGCCCTTTTAGCTCCTACTCCATCGGTATTGAACCCTTCGATCATCCCATGGGTTATAGATACCGTATTAGAACTACCTATCATCTTCACTTCCCGGCCGATTTCATCTAGATGTTCCAGGACCTCTATCTTGTACGGCTTGGTGATGTTCAAACCCCGGATCCTAGAATCATCTTCTCTAACCCCCTTCAAAAACGTGGATAGATCGTCTACATCGAACAACCGGTATTCAGCGTCGATCTCATGCTGAGTAAACAGTGAATTATGGATGACCGGGCTCAAAGAGTGCTGGATGGATCGGCCGACCAAACCGCATATATCCTTATCCATGGTACAGCATCTCCTTGATGTCGTTCAACTCTTCTACAGATAACTGCCCAGGGGCGGTTTCGGTTCTAGATAGACTCCCGTAAGTTACAGGACAATATTTTAAACTGAAGATCCTAGATATCATACCCTCTTCTCCCATACAGAAAGACACCAGGTTCGATCTATCCAATATGAATTCCAAGATCTTCGAATTGTCTTTGGGAGTATTACAGAAGGTCACTATCTTTATCAGGTCTGGGTCCTTACTATCGATTTTTTCAAAGAGTTCGTCCAGTTCATGAAGATCCGGGGTCTTTTCAAAATCGTGGTGCGATATGATAGATCTAGTCGGTGTACCATCTACAAGGTCCAAAACGTCGTCGAGGATCTCCGACCGATATTCTATATCTATGAAAGAGGGTTCTAGTGTCAAAAATTCTTCGAACATCCTCAACCTTTGCTCTTCAGATATCTTTCTGATACCCCCTTCCTCTTTTCTCCTAACCGTTATCACGTATCTTTTATCTATATCACTCAGATCATGGACATCGTATTTTTCAAGTCCATCCACCCGCAGTTCAAATATATCGTTCTTTGAATTTTTTACCAAATCCGAGAATTCCCCCGTATCTTTTACGAAGGTAGTACCGATGATATCAACCATCTTTTTCACCTTCTTTGGTCTCTTTCAGACATCTTATGATGAGTTCGTCACTGACCTCTTTTATATCGACCTCACCGACTTTTTTAGGGAGGATCAGTATGGTCTCGTCGAACCAGTTCTTCTTATCGTCCCGCATGCAATCCAATATCGCTTCAGGAGGAAGATCGTGCTGGTGGGGTAGTCCATATCTCTCCAGTAGGTCTCTAGTTATAGACGGATCAAAGCCGTACACTTCCTGAGCTATCAAGGAGTTTACCATCAGACCGATGGAGACGGCTTCACCGTGTTTCACTCCATACTCAGACAGTTTCTCTATACCGTGCCCGACCGTATGACCAAGGTTCAACACCCTTCTTAAACCACTCTCCCGGAGATCTTCCTGGACTATATCCGTCTTATACTCCACGCATCTTTTGATCAGATCTACATCTATACTTTCATCATCTTCCCGTAATTTCTTATATACATCTCCTGACAAAAGGGCATATTTTAAGATCTCACCGAATCCGTTCTTTATCTCTTCCTCGGGTAAAGTATCCATAAACACGGGATCGATGAGAACGAAATTCGGCTCGTAGAAAGTTCCTATCATGTTTTTCCCGTTAAAATTGATCCCGGTTTTACCTCCGATAGCTGCATCGACTTGAGCTAGTAGAGTCGTCGGGATCAGTCCTAGTTTAGTACCCCTTTTGAAAGTCGAAGAGATGAAGGCCGAGACATCTGTTATCATACCACCTCCTAGGGCGATCAACAGGGACTTCCTGGTGAAATCCATCTCGAGTAATTTATTCCAGATGGTCTTCACATGATCCAAGGATTTGTTCTCTTCTCCTTCCGGTATCACTAAAACTTCTGCGTCGATCCTTTCTAAAACATCGTCTAACCAGAGGTCATGAACTTTACTATCGGTGATAACTACCGTTCTATGAGGAGAAAGTTCGCTTACTATTTCGTTCAGATATTCTATGATTCCTTCACCGACCTCGATATCTCCGTTCATCGGTCCAACTCCTCTCGAAGCAGTTCGATTATGGCTTCACCGGGTTCTGTCAGTTCTACAGGTTCGGGATCGGTTCTGCTACCGTAAGTTATCAGATCTAGGTCCTTCAATATCCGAGCGTTCAATTTTAACGTAGAGAGTGACCTCTCAGAATCTTTAGTTATCGTTCTGAGAAAATTGTTCAGCGATCTGTTCTCTCCATCTATATTCTTCAGAAGAAAGATCTGGTTATCATTCAAAGCCCTGAGAAATAACTCTCTGTATACCTGCAAATTTGGATTGTTCTTATCCGTTATCCGGGCAGTTGATATTGGCGGGGCATCACGACCACTTAAATCTCTAAAAATATTGTCACTATATAAATCTTTAGAGTATATCGACGGACTTTCATTTACCAATCTAATCAATCCTCTAATCGTTCATAGGCATCCAACACCAGATCTTCAGTGGTTTCCCATCCGATACAAGCATCGGTGATAGAAACTCCTCTTTTCAACTCACTTGGATCATCCGATAAGGACTGGTTCCCGGGTTCTAAGTTCGATTCCAGCATGAAACCGACTATGCTATCACTCCCGTCATCTATATCATCGATAACATGCCTGAAGACCCTGGACTGTTTTTCATGATCTTTACCCGAATTACCATGGCTGCAGTCCACCACGATATTTTCTGGGAGACCTTCATCTCGAAGAAGATTTAAAGTTCTCTCGATGGAAACTGAATCGTAGTTGGGAACGTATCCGTTCCAACTTTTCCCGCCTCTCAGCACTACGTGACAGTACTCGTTACCGGTAGTATCGACTATGCATATCTCACCCTCTTGGTTTATACCTCGAAAAGAATGGGGGTGTTTAGCGGTCTTTATACCGTTTACAGCGATCTCTACGTTCCCCTTGGTATCATTTTTAAAACCCACCGGAACCGATAAGCCCGATACCATCTCCCTGTGAGGCTGTGACTCAGTGGTCCGAGCCCCGATGGCCGCCCAGGATATCAGGTCATCTATATATTGTGGAGTGACAGAGCCTAAGAACTCAGTCCCTGTGGGCACCCCGAGCTCAGCGGTGTATATCAGTAGCTCTCTGGCTTTTCTTAAACCCGTATTGATATCGTATGATCCGTTGAGATGAGGATCATTTATCAGTCCCTTCCAACCTAGCGTAGTTCTGGGTTTTTCTAGGTATGTCCTCATGACCAGTAAAAATTTATCATCTACTTTATCTGATAGGTCTTTTATCTTATCAGCATAGTCTTTGGCTTCTTGTATATCATGTATCGAGCAGGGACCGGTGATTATCACCTTTTTTTTACTCTCCTTACTCAATATCTCTTTTATTTCTTTTCTTCCTTTCTCTACTTTTTTTATAATCTCTTCAGTCACAGGCAATCCCCGTTTCAACTCCGCCGGAGTCATAGTCTTTCTATAGCTATCTACATTCTCGTCAGTTATTTCTCTACACATCATATCCTCTCCTGATATCGATTTTTAAAAATATGGTATTACATGGCCTGTTCAACCCGACAGTAAAATTCCTAAAGATAGTAGAAGTGCTATGCTCATTGCTTTTTTCGTCCTTTAGCAGGGCAGTGTATATTGGTAGGGCATCACGACCATGGAAAACTGATGAACATCCCTTATATATATGATATTGGACAGGTCGACCTGTCTACGAATTATGTATCAATAGACGACTACACTCTTGACTCCAGGTAACCCCTTGATATCATCAACAGCATCCATGGGGACGGGAGACTCGGTGATGATGTATAGTTTAGGTTCTTCGCTCAATTCCGGATCCTCAGTTATACACTGTCTGATACTGATACCGAGTCTAGAGATCTCGTTGGTAACACCTGAGAGGATACCTATCCCGTGTGGGTCATCGGGAATTATCTCTATCAGACCGGCATCGATATCTCTAGCGACTTCTTTGAAGAAGGCGGTAGATCTTAAATTCTTGAATATATTTGATAACTCATCATGGTCCTGGATGGTGTTTATTGTAGCATCAACTGTTCTTCGATCAACATCTAAAACCCTACCTATACGGGAAGACGACATCTTGACTCCATTACAATATACATTGTCGTTTCTCACACTCAAACCGCTCTCTAAAAAGAATTTAGCGGTCCTTTGTTGGGCAGAGTAGTTCTTGAAATGTTTCTTGATTTCCCACATGATTGTACAAATATGGTCATTAGTATAAATAAATTTACTAGTTTTTTTAAGATCTTGATTCCTATAGAGATCTGGTATCTGTATTCACTGTTCCTTCCTTTTATCCAAGGTGTGAAGGGCGAAGATGATCCCACCTGCGGCGATGAAAGAACCAACGACTATTATGAACAAGGGATCTGTGTAAAAGGGATCACTCTCTCCATGATCTGCTGCTAGGTCATCCCCGTTAGTTTCTTGGTCATGATCTCCGTCGTCATCTCCGTTAGCAGGTCCGGACTCAGTGATAGTCACTTCATGTATGATGATGTCATCTACAGGTACATTTTGGGAACCACCAACAACGCTCGTTTCTACAGATGCGATATCATCAACTACGTCCATACCGTCGATAACTCTGCCAAAAACGCAGTACCCCCAACCATCTCGTGCTCGATCCCAATCCAAAAATCCATTATCATCATGATTTATGAAGAACTGGCTGGTCGCTGAATGTTCATAATCTGTCCTAGCCATGGCGATGGTACCACGTTCGTTTCTATGACCGCTTTCTTCTGCTTCGTTTTGTATCGGGGCATACGTAGGTTCCTTCTGCTCCATACCCGGATAGAACCCACCGCCTTGTATCATAAACTCATCTATAACCCTGTGAAATATCAGGCCCTCATAGAAACCGTCCTCAGCATACTTGATGAAATTTTCAACTGTTTCCGGGGCATCGTCTTCATATAACTCAACATCGATGTTCCCTCTGTTCGTTCTTATGGTTGCCATAGGATTACTATCGGATGAACCTTGGACCGATACAGCCGATACCATCAGTAAGATCGAAACTGATACACAGAAGATGATGTTTCTAATCTTCAGATTCATAATCTATCATATCTAACTCGTTTAAAATCTTATCTGTTCCTTAACACATACTCGAACAGACTAGATATAAATTTAATGATATGGGCATGACCCTTTGAAAAAGAAGTGTGATAGATAATTGAATAACAAAGACTAAAGATTATCTTGATCTATCCTATCTAGGATCTTATTTATGCATCTAGCCATGTTATTATTCTGGACCAATTTTTTTGTCCTCTTCAAGCAATTTTTAAATTCGATTTTATTATACGTTTGATTGTTGAACTCTTCTGAATTAGATCTGTTTTTTCCCTTAGTAATTATGATAGTTTCACGATCTAACATGTTGATTCTATCTCTCTTTATTTTTAATATTTCTGTCTATTAAAATAATAGAAGAAAAGGGTTTTAGGTTCAATATTCCACCGTCCATGTGACCTCATGATCTGCACCATTGTAGATATAGTATCCTTTACCAGGTTCGAAAACGAAATCGTTTGGATTATGGTCGTATCCTAGGTTGTGTTCCCCTGCAGGATCGAAATAACCCACTGTTGTCACTTCTTCAGGGAGTCCATGATTACCTGCATTTTCACTGGGTACACCGACCATGTTCCAACCGGGCTGAAGTTGTACAGTAGTACTGGAGGGAGCTGTACCTTCAACGGTCAGGGTATCACCTTGGTTTACTCTTATCCAAAGTCCCATGGTTTGTCCCCAATGTTCCAAGTCGTTGAAGTGGTCTGCCCTTCCAGGTATGTAACTCTGCCATTCATCATTTTCAGCATCGTAGTACATCACCTTGTCATAGCTACCTGAGATACCGTATTCTGGATCTTCCAATATCGATTCCAGTGAACTTTCCTCGGGGATCAGATTGTGCGAAATAAAGTTCCAACCTCCTGATCCCGGATCATCTTCCAATTGTACCTCGAAGCTATCTACATCCATACCAGGTTCTGGTATCACATGACTATTACTCTCTTCGAGACCGTTCACACCGACTGCACGAACATTGTACCACCAGATCGTATCGTCGGCATCACCTTTGTATTCGTCCACGTAGGTATAACTGGCAAAACCATCGGCTTCTACGGTTCCTATTTGCTCGAAAGGCCCACTAGAGGATTCCGAACTATAGACATTGTAGTGACTAACCTCACTGGGATCGTCCGGACTCGCGTTCCAGAAGAGATGGTTATGTTCATCATCTTCAAGAGTTTTCTGTGCCCGTACTTCATGTACCATGTGATCTTCTCCACCGGTTGGATTTTCATCGAAGTTTAATCCCATGTAATTGGATGTGGTATAGGAATCATCATCAGTAGAACCGAGTTCCTGCCCGTCCATGTATAAGGTCATATCATTATTCTCTTGTCTCTCTATACCGAGTGTATGTACATCTGTGTCAGCTGACCACATGCCTGCGATCAGGGGTGCATCATCTGGAGGTTCTCCATCCTCTATCCTCCATAGATTTGCCTGTGAACCTCCGGGAACATCTCCCGTTACGATGACATAGTATCCAGTGGGACTCTCAGGGGTTCCAGAATTGATAAATTCGAACCTAAGTAGTTGATAATCTCCGCCTGATTCGTCAACATCAGAGAATTGGAAATCGAATTCCCATTCACCGTATGCCCCGATTTCTTCGTCGTCCCACTCCGATGGCGTTGATATCGTTCCATGTCCCTGTAGATAACCAGAAGATGAGTCCCATTCGCCAGATTGTTCAGTCCAGTCATCATGACCATCCTCGAAATCGTCGAATGTCACCAACGTAGGTCCACCATCGTGCACGACATCGAGCTCCGAAGGTGCCCCTGGAGGAGTTCCTACGATGGTGAAGTGATCACTGGTATCGTATGCAAATCGTCCAGAACTATCGGTAACTCTAGCTCTTATCAAACACTCTGAACTGTCGTAGTTTGGTAGAGTCCATGTAAAACTTGTTTGAGATGGTGGTAGGTCCTCTGCTAGATCTGTCCAAGTATCACCATCATCTATACTGTATCTAAGGTCAACACCGTCAATCGGATCATCGCCCTGTGTCGAACTCCATGATATCTGCTGTTCAGTACCCTCGTCCCAGACTTCGCCTCCTGTTGGAGAGTTCAGATCTACTTGTGGCGGATCACCATCAGGCATCACCGGTTCTAGACCACCGGAGACAACAACAGCAAAGGGCTGTGTACCCTCCGGTACATTGTGGGCTGATACTTGTAATTCATATGTACCCGTATCGACGCCATTTTGATCAGGTAATAACAATATGTTCTCTTCGACGTTCAATCCATCCCATTCTCCGCTACGTCCTCCGTTCCAATCATTACTAGATGGATTGGGTTGTGAGTATCCAGGATTGTAACCAGTGTATGCATTACCAACATATCGATCGCCACCGGGTGCGAACAATTCAAGGTCTAGGTCGTTAACGATGGCTGCCCCTGAACTAGTTCCTGGAGCGTCACTCCAAACTAAAGTGGCTTCAAGAGGCATGCTGTCATCTATCACATCGAATTCCATACTCCAGCTTTCACCCGTATCTAATTCAACTCCTTCATTCCAAGAGTCGAAAACGTTACTCTTCCTTTCATCCCATTCAAAATACAATGATCTATCTAGTGTACTCAATCCGAATCCTTGATCCTGATTGGGGAATTGATTACCATTGTGATAAGCACCATCGCCTGAGATCTCTACTGCACCGTTTATGAGTGTAGCTTTGACAAGTGCGTTACTCGGGTTGAAACCCTCGTCGGAGATCGGATATCCCATTGGATAGTAACCGTCTTCATAATATTGTCGTACCTGGGCTACCTGTCCCGCTATACCTGGAGTAGACATACTAGTCCCTGACATACCCTGGTATCCATCCGTTGAACGATCCGCTGATGTCACACCCTGACCGATACCCAACAATGTTGGTTTTATCCTGCCATCATCCGCCCAGCCTCTACTACTGAACTCCGCTACTTGATCATGACGTGGGGCATTTACAGCTGCTCCTACACTCAAAGCGTTCTTTGCATGTGCCTGTCCAGATATCGTACCACTATCCGGACCATCGTTGGCTGCTGCCCAAAGGACTGTATAATCAGGGTGGTCCCAGATGAACTCATCGGTTTCTACAGCATAACCGTCATAACCACCACGACCGCCCCAGCTGTTAGTATGTACTCTGCTGCCCGCTGAGTAACTCTCACCGAAAGAACTGTCGTACATCTCTTCAGGTACCTGAAGGCCACCAGAGGCATCCCCTACATCTTGGAATATCAACCTAGAATCCATGGCATTTCCATCATGCTTGTTGTATTCACCGTATGTCGGTGCATCTCCCATGACCGTCCCAGCAACGTGGGTTCCATGGTAAACACCCTGGCCTAGATCGCCTCGAGCTCCATCAGGAACATAAACATCCAATAACTTCCTATGATTAGGTCCTACAGGATTCCCATCAGGGTCCGCGAACATCTCGTGGTCTTCGTATAATTCACTGTCCATGACAGTAACTAACTGATCGGTACCGATGACACCCTCTTCGGTCAACTTTCTTGAATCTTCTATCCCTGTTTGTGTGATCCATGTAGCATCATCGTTGTAGAACTCATATTCAAAGAAACCATGGTTGAAGGATTTTACACCGTTCATATTGGCTATCCTAACAACTTCCTCAGAATCTACCCTTGTGATGATCCGCCTTTCGGTCATGTGATATACACTGCCGAAGGAAGAGATCCTTTTAGCGATATCTTGTGTATTAGCGGTACTGAACGTATACACCTCAAGGTCCACTGTGCCGCGAACATCCAATAATTCGTGGTTGAATTTGAATGCAGGCTGATATATATCTACCCAGTTCACGAAGTCTAGATCGCTAACCCTATCAACAACATTGCTATCCATCTCAACTATCAGATTATACCGATGTCTATATTCATGCGGTATGACTCCGATATCTTCCAATTCCTCGATCCATTCTGGTGCCATAGGACCTATGAATTGTACAATATATGCTCTTTTCACACCCTTCGGGTACTCTTCGATCATCAGGTCATCTGATATCTCAGGAATACCTTCGCTCGATTCGAAGGTGTGAGAGTTGACAACAACCTCTTCCCGATTACCTAGATCATCTATCGTATAGCCCTGTTCCACCAAGGCATCTTTGTTTTCCTCACTCGTTGAGATCAGAGTGAACTCATCGTAGTCCGCTAAAACAGAATACTGATCAGCATCTCTCAGATCTTCAGTAGTTATCCCACGTTTATATACCAGTAAAAAATTTTCGTCTTCGTGGTCAGGTCCGGAGATAGCTACTGCTATCGTGAATACAGACACGATCAGTATGGAAACTATCAAATAAGCCCACATCTGATTGCCATTTATATTTTTCATACTATTTCTCTCCTACTTTAAACTAAAGAAGTAGGATTTAGTATCTATATTAATATAGTTCCCACATGTGTGTAAAATGGCAATTTATCATCGATAATAAATAAAATAAAAGGGGTTTTTAGTACTCGATGGTCCAAACCACAGATTGTTCTGCACCGTTGTAGATCCAGTAAGCTTCGCCAGGTGCGAAAGAGAAGTTTTCAGTGTCGCTATCATAGGCTAGATAGTTCTCTTGAGTTACGTCAAAGAAGCCGATCTGACTGACATCTTCCGGTAAGTCATGATTACCTGTCAGCTGCGATGGCATACCGACCATGTTCCAACCCGGGTCTAGATTCATATGTGTGGTCACCGGTTCAGAACCTTGGATGGTCAGTGTATCGTCCTGGCTCATCTTGATCCAGATCCCCATAGTATGATATAAATCGTCTAACTCATTGAAGTGCTCAGCTCTACCTGGTATGTAGGACTGCCATCCATCATCAGGATCGTAGTACATCAACTTCTCGTAGTTTCCAGATATGCCGTGATCTTCATCCTCGAGAATGGTTTCAATGGATGTGTGCTGTGGTATCAAGTTGAACGATACGAAATTCCAACCGTCTGCATCTTCCTCNGCGAACAGATCGATATCCATGGTCGTCAGTTCATCACCGGGTTCCTGTACAGCATATTCGTTCTCTTCTTCNATNCCNTTNNNACCNACNGCTCTAACAACGTACCACCAGAATATATCATCTGCCATACCTCTGTCAGGATCTATGTATTCATAGTTTTCAGAGCCATCTGCTGATACACTGTCTATCAAAGTGGTTCCATCCCACGGACCGCTGTTAAATTCAGACCTATAGATATTATAGTGGCTCACACCCTCTGGATCGTCTGGACTGGCATCCCATGTTATGTAGTTGTGTTCATCCCCTTCACCACCGGGAATCTGTGCTTGGACCTGTATGTCATCTATACGCCATCCATTCCCTTCAAGACCATCCCAGGCCTCGGTTCCAGCGTCCCATCTTATGTGGATGGTCTCGCCTATATGATCCGTGAGATCGAATGTTTCAGTGGTCCAATCTGAAGAACCGCCCCAGGCCTCTTCACCTCCAAGAGGATTTCCCCAGGTGCCGGGCACCTCTCCATCGTAACCGTCCTCAGGTACGATCAAAGTCCACGGACCACCGGTACCATCAGTGGATATCTTCACATTACCTGCATCGTAGTGTTCCGTATCTCCCCATTCATACCAGTGTTGGAATGTGAGGCTTACTCCTTCATCAGGATCTGCCTCTGCAGGGATGGTGATCTCTGGTGTGATCAACCAACTGAGCATACCGTTGTCACTGTCTTTATTGAATTGTCCATCTCCGAAGTCCCATGAGTTGTCTCCTAGGGCAGCTCCGTGCTGTCTGATACCCCATTCGCTGGCTTCTCCATGGGATGTACCGGTGGTATATCCAAGATCCTCCGATACGTCGTCCTCGAACAGAGTCTGAATAGAATCTCCTTGATGCTCTACTGCCAAGTTTTCTGGGGCTTCAGGGGATACTCCTATGATCTCGAAATTGTCGCTCATATCCTCGTTCCACCTACCGACTGTATCCGTGGCTCTTGCCCGGATCGAAGATTCAGTACTAGGTTCGTTAGGAACGTTCCAGGTATAGCTACCAGTATCACCTATACCCGATTCGATGCTGTTCCATGAGGCACCATCGTTAGTAGTGTACCAAAGGGATATGCTTTCTACAGGATCATCTCCGTCGGATGTTGTCCAAATTATCTCTTGTTGTGTACCGGCTTGCCACTGTTCTCCTGCTTCTGGTGAAGTAAGTGTAATATCAGGGGGTACTCCTTCTCCGGGTTCCTGTACCACATCTTCGTTCTCTTCTTCCAAACCGTTCTCTCCTACAGCACGTACAACATACCACCAGTAGATGTCGTCTGCCGTACCCTTTTCCGGATCGACGTACTCGTAACTTTCAGAACCATCTGCTTCTACGACATCGATCTCGGTGCTTGGATCCCATGGGCCATCTTGATCCTCGGAGCGATACAATTGGTAATGACTCACTTCATCCGGATCATCTGTACTAGCATCCCATGTGATCAGGTTGTGGTCGGTTCCGAACTCATCGATAATCAGAGCTTCTATGAGGATATCGTCGATACGCCATCCTGCTCCTCCATCGGAGGTCCATTCTTCAACTCCGGCATCCCATCTTATCTGGATGGTCTCACCTATGTATTCAGTCAGATCGACAGACACTTCTTCCCAATCTACAGAACCACCCCATGCAGGTTGCCCCTCTATGGGGTTACTGTATCCGGTGCCGATGGTATGGTCATAACCCGGTTCTGGATCCTCTATCAGTTCCCAGGTCGAGCCGTCGATGGACACTTTTACATTGACACCATCCCAG
>SL_8KL_010_SEDDRAFT_10003791_pt1 | contig 12377 bp, 2 predicted proteins | sample SodLakKL_010_SED_4_FD_11160 | JGI IMG/M metagenome (IMG submission 11160) | reverse complement strand
CAATTTGAAACCACCCTTCGGCTGGAAGTTCAAGAACAGTTCCTCGGTCTTGTCGGGGATTTCAATGAGAGAATCAGTTTTGTTCGTACTAATATACAGGGTATAGGATTCCTTGGGGAAATATTCTACGATGCACCCCGGGTTTTAGAGAGGATAACACAGTTGGTCGGGGTTACCGATACTTTTGATTCCAGACTAGGGGTAGCAAGAGAACATACACAGAACATAGGCCTGGCCGTTGCCGAGAGCCCATTGGTTCTTTTAGATGCGATTCATGGTCAGGTGGTTGGTATTGGAGATATTTCTTCGGAGATGTTTGGGGCACATGGTGTCCGGGAACAGCTGGTTGAAGTTCCCTGGGAGGTGGGTTCTAGACTGGATCTGGTTAGGAGTAGGCTACAGGAGGTTGGAACAGCCGATTATTTCGGTGCAACGGGTGGATTCAGTGAATCCGCGGAGCAGCTTGTGGGTGTCTTTGAAGGATTCAGTACCAGGATGAGTCTGTTCAGAGACAGGTTCCAGGGTCTGGGCTTTGCGTGGGACTCCTCGGAGAATTTCAAACCAGAAGAGAGGCTCATTCAGCTTGTGGCGACGGCCGATCGGTTCGATACCAGGATAAGTCTGTTCAGGGACAGGCTCCAGCCCCTCGTGTTTACGGAAGACTTGATGGACACCTTTGGTTCAGGAGAAATCGGAGAGCAGTTTGTCGGACTGGCCGACAGCTTTGAAGTTCAACAGTTTTTGAACCGCGAGGGCACACAGAGCCTGAATTTAATCGACAGGGCGGAGGATGTACTGGGACACAGGGAAATACAGGGACAGGTAGCAGGTATTTACGGAGAGATAGGCGCACGATTGGGACTCGTTCGTGATCAAACACAGGAACTTATGGCGGTCAGTTCCGTTTCTGAGGGACTGAGTGCCACAGAACTGCAGGAACAGATATCGGGGATAGTTGACGGTTTTGGCACCAGAATCGGTGTTGTCAGAGACGGTGTCCAGGAGTTTGGTATATTTGAAGAAGCCTTAGATTCCTTTGGGGCAGGGGTTACAATTGATCAGTTTGTTGGAATATCCGACAGGGCCAACGAGCTCATCGATCTTTTGAGAACCAGGTTCCAGGAGGTTTTACTGGTCGATGACTATGGTTACGATGCACCGACCGTGGTTCGGGTTCTTGTTCAGGAACTCGGTGTAGTCGATACCTTTGACTCTAATATAGGGCTGGTCAGGGACAGGACACAGGGTATTGCGGTGTTTATAGAGGACACGACTGTTCTTTTGTTTGGTCAGGTCCAGGAGCAGGCGACGGGTATCTTCAGTTATCCGGCGGAGACCTTCCTCCCGCACGGGTTCGGCGAAGAGATATTCGGTGTCTCCAGGGATTTCAATACCAGGCTGGGCCTCCTTAGAGAAGGGGTAAGCAGCCTTTGGGTGGTAAGCAGCAGTGACGCAACTTACAGACCTCGGGTAGTCGGGGAGCAGGTGGTCGAGGCGTTCGGATACTTCGATACCACGGTGAGTCTTGTTAGGAGCATGTTCCAGGATTTAGGGATAACTGAAACAGTGCTGGGTATACCCGAAGACGTAAGAATACAGATACAGAATATAGGGGTTCTTGATCAGTTCGACACGGGTATATATATCGGAAGGGACAGGGACCAGGGAATAGGTATAGCTGATTTTACAGGTGAACTTTTTGGCCCCCGTGAGATACACGGGCAGGTACTGGACCTTGTGGAGGTATCGACAGAGAGATTCAGACCGGATGAGATTTACGAACAGTTTACAGGGGTATCGGCCGAGTTTGATAGAAGACTTTCACTTATATCTACAAGGTTACAGGAACTTGGGGTTTTAGGCACGACATTTGAAAGCTTCTTTACTGGAGTCAGAGAGGAGCAGCTGGTTGAAACAATCGACCTGTTCGACACAGGGCTCGACCTTACCAGGATACGCTTCCAGGACTTGGTTCTTTCCGGTCTTGTGGACGATACCTTCGGTTCCTCTGAGGTCGGGGAGCAGATTTTGGAGATGTCCGACGGTTTCGACGAAAGGGTGGGTCTGGCAAGGGATGTTTTCCAGGGGACCCTGGTGACGGAATATGTAGACGGATTGTTTGGTGCGGCTGAAACATGGGAGCAGACACTAGGTCTGGAAGGCCGTTTCGATACGGTTGGTAACTTCCTCAGAGAAGGGGTTCAAGGAATGTGGATTGAAGAGAGAACGTTTGATGTTTTCGCACCCCTTGAAATCCATGAGCAGCTTGCGGGTACTGTGAGCCAGTTTGACACCCGTGTGAAACTTCTTCGTGATGCGGTATTTGAAGTTGGTGTATTTTCAGAGTCCCTCGATGTCTTCACACCCTTCGAGTTCTTTGAGCAGTCGTTGAATCTACAGGACAGGTTCGATGTCGGACTTGATCTTATACGTGACATGGCACAGACCGTTTCTATGGTAGAAAACGCCGAGGAAATCTTTGGTGCAACAGATTTCCAAAACCAGATCATAGCCACGACGGACGAGTTTGACTCACTTTTATTCGTTTTCAGGGAAGGTTTGCAGGATATAAGAGGTTTTGACAGTGTTTCTGAGATCTTCGGTTCCGGTGAACTCGTGGACCAGGTGACAGGTCTTGTCGATATATTTGATACCAGAACCGGCCTGATCAGAGATCGGTTCCAGGCAACAGGGGTCGGTGAATACCTGGTCAGAAGGCTCGGTACTGAACAGATATGGGAACAGGTGGTAGGGATCAGATCTGAGTTTGGAGACAGGATCAGTCTTACAAGGGAAAGAGTGCAGTATACGACAGTCTCCGACCTCTTTTATGACAGGTTCGGACCCACCGGGTCTCTGGAGCAGATGGCGGGATTTACAGACGAGCTTGATATTACCGGTTTCTTCATAAGAGACAGGTCTGGTTTTGTGGGAATATCCGAAAGAGCACAGGATGCTTTCAATCCCGACGAAATCACTGAGCAGCTTGTCGGTGTAAGGAGAGAGTTCGACACCCGACTGGGTCTCTTGCGTGATACGGTACAGTCAACAGGAGTTGGTCGTGTCTTGGATGTCAGATTCCTGCCCGTGGAGATTCAGGAGCAGGTGCTGCAGACTTTGCAGGAGTTTGACGATGTCTTGGTTCTTTTCCGCAACCGCCTACAGGACATTGTTTCTGTAGGTGATATCTCCGAAACCTTCCATCCAGAAGACGCTTTGGACCAGTTTGTGGGAATCTACGACAGTTTTGAAGAAAGAGCAAGTCTTGGTATAGAGGCCTTCGAGGGATTTGGAATAGGCCGTTTTGTAGAGGATGTCTTCCAACCTACGGAAGTCCATAAACAGACCACAGGACTTTTCGACCGGTTCGATACCGGACTGGTTTTGACCAGAGAGATTTTCCAGGATGTTTTGGTTTCGGTCGATGGGTGGGGAATACCGGGTGAAGTAAGAATAGTTTTCCAGGACGTCGGCATCTTTGACGAGGCCAGTTCCCGTATCGATATCTTCAGGGATAGGACAGAGAGTTTGTTTACTGCGCACCTTACAACAGACACCTTCAGTCCCTTCGAGCTCTGGGAGCAGGGAACAGGTGTCCTCGAGGAAGTTACGGTTGTTTTCCGACCATCCGAAGTTCAGGAACAGATTCTGGGAGTTTCGGACGGGTTCAGCAGAAGGATTGGTTTACTGAGAAGACAGGTCGAGGAACTTGGCGTGGAAGGTTACACCCTGGAGACCCTGGGATCAGTGGAAGTGGGTGAACAGGTACTGAAAGTCATGGGTGAGTTCGATACCAGGCTGGGACTCATCAGAGCAGAACTGGAGGAATTAGGGTTTGAGGGATATTTGATCGAAGTCTTCCGTCCCGGTGAGCATCATGAACAGACTGTCGGGGTTTCGGATCGGTTTGATACTACTGGTGCATTTTTAAGGGACAGGATGGCGGTTATACAAGCCCTTGATAGTGCACTGGAGGTTTTCCGTCCCGGCGAGACAAAAGCACAGTCTGTTTATTTGATAGATAGGTTTGATATAGGAGTCAGGTTGGTTCGGGATTTTGCTGAAAATATCCCTGTTTTCGGCTATACGTATGAGATCTTCAGACCAGGAGAGATTCAGGAGAATCTTTTATCCGTGGCAGATAGCTTCGGTATCAGGCTGCGACTTATAAGGGATACTACACAGGATCTTGGTATAGTGGGTTATCACAGGGATTTTTCCTTGCCGGCTGAAATCTATCAACAGTTTGTGGGCATATCTCGCCGGTTCGACACCAGGATAGGTCTAGTTAGAGACGGTTTCGAGGGGATCGTCGTCACAGGTGATGTGTTTGAAAACCTCCGTTTCACGGAGGCTCGAGGGCAAGTTCTAAGGGTTATGGATGGATTCGGCACGAGGGTCGGCCTGGTCAGGGAACAATTCCAGGAGTTCGATGCAGCGGTTACGATACACGAACTGTTCAGGCCTGGAGAAGTTTGGGGACAGGTTTTGGACGCGACCGGGCAGATCGATACCAGAGTCGATTTACTGCGTGACCACATACTTGGCTTGTATATAATCGACGATGCCAATGATGTTTTTGGCCCAGATGTCACGGAATATCAGATTCTAGGTGTATTCGATGGGTTTGAAACTAGGATCGACCTGCTTCGTGGTGCCTACCAGGGCCTGAGAACGGAATTGGCTTCGGACATCGGTTTCTATCCCGATGAAATAAGGAAGCAGACAGTGGCTGTCCTTGAACAGTTTAACACAGGGATTGGTTTGATCAGGGACAGGACACAATATATAGGGATACCGACAGATACCTTTGAAGCCTTTGAACCGGCGGAGGTTTACGGACAGTTTGTTAATACTGTTACACGGTTCGATCCTGTTTTATACCTTTCCAGAGAGGGAGCCCAGGTGCTGGATATTGCGGATATCCGAATCGAGACCTTCCGTCCCATGGAGGTGCAGGAGCAGATATCACAGGCCCTCGGTCTTCTTGATACCAGGTTATACCTTGTCAGAGACATGTTTGAAGAGGTATGGTTGACGGACGGTTTGGTGGAAAGCTTCCGCCCCCGGGAGATAAGTGGTCAGATCACGGGTGTTTTAGATCAACTGGATACGAGGATAGGTCTTATAAGGGACGGTGCACAGGAGTTGTTGGTTGATGGGTTCTTCGTGGAGGCCTTCCGTCCTTATGAAAGTGAGGGTCAGGTGATCGGACTGGCAGATGTTTTCGATACCAGGATAAGTCTGGTTAGGGATAGGTTCCAGGGCCTGGAAGTTGCAATACAGGAGTTTATTATGCCCGAAGGGTTCCGTATAGAAACCCAAGCCATCGGCGTACTGGATAGTTTTGATACTGGCGTAAGACTCGCCAGGGATAGAGTGCAGGAAGTTGGTATTTTTGACATAGCCCTTGATATCTTCGGACCACGGGATAGCGGGGACCAGATTCTCGGCATCCTGGAGGACGCATTCGATACCTTCCAGCCGGGTAGCGTCGGAGAGCAGCTGTTTGGAATATCAAGAGAATTCGACACCAGGCTGGATCTTCTCAGGGACGGCGTCCAGCGGATAGGTTTGGATGATTCCTTTGCTGATACCTTCTACGCCGGCGAAGTTCAGAAGCAAATTACGGGTCTGTTCGATGGTTTCAATACCAGAATAATCTTAATGAGGGAAGGATTTGAGAGTGTGGATGTACACTACAGTTTAACCGAGACCTTCCTGCCCGGTGAAATCCAGGACCAGATCATCCGTCTGGCGGATAGATTTGATGTCAGGCTGTATCTTATTAGAGATAGGGCACAGGAAGTCAGTATAACAGAGGAAGCCCTTGATATCTTCGGACCACGGGAAGTACGTGGCCAGATAGTCGGATTTGTGGACGTGTTCGATGCCAGGCTGGATCTAATCAGAGGCTGGTTCCTGGAGGTTGGTGTTGTGGAAACCACGGAAGAGGGCTTCTATCCTGATGATGTTGTGGAACAACTTGTAAGGGCGGTGGATCAGTTCGATACAACCGCATTACTTGCGAGAAGCAGAGTACAGAACCTGGTTATGTTTGAAGAAATAATGGATACATTCCATCCGATCCAGGTCCAGGATCAGATGGTTGGGCTCTACCGCCGGTTTGAAACAAGAGTAGACCTGCTGAGGGACCGGATACAAACAGTTTGGACAGTTGACTCCACGACCGATATCTTCCGGCCGGATGGTCTTTTGACCCAGACTTTGGATGTCTTCGACAGGTCCGCTGAAAGGGTTTATTTGATAAGAGATGTTTTATTTGATGCTGATATCCTATCACAGACGGTTGATACCTTCCGTCCGGGCGAAGTCCAGGAACAGCTTGCAGGAATTGCTCGGGCCTTCGACACCAGGATAAGCCTGGTTAGGGAGGGTCTACAGCAGTTCGGTGTTCTGGAGTATGTTGTATCACCCTTTGAGCCAAGACAGGTTCAGGAACAGGTAGTGGGATTGGTCGATGCGTTCGATACCAGACTGGACATTGTAAGAGACGGTGTGCAGGGCATAGGAGTATTAGACTCGGCTTCCGATGTATTCTCAGCCGACGAGATACATGATCAGATTATGGGCATATGGGACAGATTCGACACAGAGATTGGTTTGATCAGGGACGGTGTACAGGACGTAGGGTTTATAGATTTTGCAGTTGAAACATTCCATCCGACTGAAACCGGAAATCAAATAATAGGTGTCCTGGACGGGTTTAACACAAGATTAGTTCTGTTGAGAGATGGTTTACAGGACGTGAGCATAGTTGATGAATTTGTTGAAACCTTCCGTCCCGTGGAAACGGAGGACCAGATTGCAGGAGTTTCATCCCTTTTCGACACGAGGATAAGCTTAATCAGGGAGAGGTTACAGGATGTTTTTGTTTCCGACTTCGTGATTGAGGTCTTCGGGCCGGCTGAGGTCTGGGAGCATATTTTTGCAATAGAAGACGAGCTCGATGAAAGTGTGTTCTTGGTGAGGGATAGACTTCAGAGTGTGGGACTGACAAGAGATATCGTGGATATTTTCCGGCCAAATGTGATTGAAGATCAGGTTATAGGAATAACGGACCTGTTCGACACAAGGATAGCTTTATTGAGAGATGTGGTCCAGGAGGTGGAGGTACTCGGATACACCATCGATATTACAGAAGGAGCTCTAGTACAGGTACAGGAGATACTGTTTACAGACCACTTTGATACCCGGGTAAGTCTTACCAGGGATGAGCTTCAGAACTTGGGTATTTCAGAAATCGCGGAAGACATATTCAGACCCACCCAAGTCCTGGAAGAGATGGTTAAATTGATTGGAACCTTTGATGACAGGGTGGGTTTGGTCAGAGACAGGGTACAAAGTGTAGTATTAATAGATCAGTTCGAGGATATGGTAGTTCTCACGAGGTACAGGCTTCAGGATATGACGGCAGTTGATTTCGTGGTTGATACCTTCCAGCCCATTACAACCCAGGAGGAAATTGCCGGAGTTTTGACTGATTTCGAGGACAGGATGGGCTTGATAAGGGACAGGGTACAGGACTTAAGGATAGTGATGGATACCGTGGAGATCTTCCATCCTGATGAGATCCAGGAGCAAGCTGTAGGACTACTCGAACATTCGTTGGATGCTTTCTACCCAGGAGATATCGTCGAGCAAATTATGGCATTGACCGATGAATTCGACACCAGGACGTACCTCATAAGAGATCGGTTACAGGACATAGGATTTGCTGATTTCACAACCGACGTCTTCCATCCCGAAGGTTTTGTTGAGCAGATAATAGGGGTTTATGATGAATTCGACACCAGGACGTACCTCATAAGAGATCGGTTACAGGACATAGGATTTGCTGATTTCACAACCGACGTCTTCCATCCCGGTGAAGTTCATGAACAGCTTGCAGGAATTACTCGGGCCTTCGACACCAGGATAAGCCTGGTTAGGGAGGGTCTGCAGCAGTTCGGTGTTCTGGAGTATGTTGTATCACCCTTTGAGCCAAGGCAGGTTCAGGAACAGGTAGTGGGATTGGTCGATGCGTTCGATACCAGACTGGACATTGTAAGAGACGGTGTACAGGGCATGGGAGTATTAGACTCGGCTTCCGATGTATTCTCAGCCGACGAGATACATGATCAGATTATGGGCATATGGGACAGATTCGACACAGAGATTGGTTTGGTCAGGGACGGTGTACAGGACATAGGGTTTATAGATTTTGCAGTTGAAACATTCCTTCCACGTCACGTAGGCAATGAAATAATAGGCATTACCGATGTATTTGATACACAGGTGAATCTATTGAGAGACAGGATACAGGGACTGGTGGCTGTCGATGAGTTCGAAACCACCGGATTCCTTATAAGGAGTGGAATGCAACGGTTTGAAGCTCTGGAAGGAGTATTTGAGGCCTTCCAGCCCGGTGAAACCCATGAAGAGGTGCTCGAGATCTTTTACCAGTTCGATGAGAGGGTGAATCTGATGAGACACTGGTTGCAGGATGTTGGTGTTGTACACCGGTTTGATGAAAGGATAGGTTTGATCAGGGGCCAGGTTCAGGAGATCGGTATTACAGACCAGTTCAATACCAGGATAGATGTTGTCAGAGGATTTGTGCAGGACATTCGCTTTATAAACAGGATATTCGAAATCTTCCGACCAAGAGAGGTCCACAGACAGCTTATAATGATAGCCGAGACCACCGAGGCTATATTCTCCAGATTCCAGTTCCAACAGGACATGACAATAGGCGAGTCGATAGAAATAGACATAGGGTTCGCCAACCTTGGAGAATCACTGATGGAAGGCGAGTACACAGTTGGTATATACGATACTCGTAACAATCTACTACAAGATTATCCAACGCCACCTGTTAGCCTTGAGCCAGGCGATACCAAGGAGAGGAGTGTGAAACATACGCCGGACGAAGTTGGTACCTATATAGTTGGGCTTGATGGGAAGATAGGAGGAAGGGAGCTCCAGACGCACAGATTCCTATACGTCAGGGAGGAAACGGAGCCACCTGAAACTATAACAAGAACTGTGACCAGGAGGGAGTATGTCCATCCGCCTGAACCGGAACCACCCGAGGAGAGCTGGGATGTGACCGTTCCGGAGAGTTTCACTATATCCGAGGAAGACGGTGGAATGATACCGGTGGAGGTAGAGAACACAGGAGAAGCAATTATAGAAAGAGTTTCTATAGAGATCGATTCGTCTGAGAACGTGAGCGTAGAACCGACTCCGAAGGTCATGTTCGGCATTGAACCCGAAAGTTCCAAGAAATTCCTTCTGAATGTCGAAGCAAGGGAAAGAGAGCTCGGCGAGGAACTGATACGCTTGAGGCTGAGATCGGAGTCGCTTTCTACAAGGTGGAAAGAGATAGATCTTGAGGTATATCCGGACCTTACTATAGACCAATTAAGAAGCAGGGTTGATAGCCTTCATTCACTTGCGACAAGTGCCAAATCGGAGATAAGGGTCTCGGAGAGACTTGGTTTGAATGTTACCGGTCCTCTTTCCAAGATAGATAGATCCATGGATAAGATAGAACAGGCCAGAAGGTACCTTGACGGGGAAGAGATAGAACAGGCCCGGGGGGAGATAAAGGATGCCGAGGAGCTTATCGACGAAGCCTACAGAGAGCTGTTTGTAATCAGATCCGAGGTGTTTGATATGGAAGTTCCAATCGTCAGGTTAGTGTATATATTCTTTATAGTATTCGTTGGTATAGCAGCGTCTATGGTTATATTTTACTACTATTTGAAAAAGAAAAAGAACAAGAGGCCAAAGCTGTTGCGTGAAATGGACAGATAGGTTTGGTACAACTATACCTTTCTATTAAAAAGTTCTGTTATGGTGTCCAGATAGGACCTCATATTGCTCAGAGGGACCACGAAGTTACCTGTCCTTGAGTCTCTGTCCACGTTCCGTGAATCTATCATCCAGCCCCTCTCAAGAAGGTTGAAAAATAGGTTTATATCGTGATCGTACTTCGAGTATTGGTCAAAGAGCTCCACACCGTCCTTGAAAAAGAGTAGATACATGTTTGCCAGGGTTTCCAGTGTGTCTTTATCCAGGCTTTCTCCTGCCTTATCGAAGGCATCGAAGACCTTCTTTGCCTCCTTATCCGCGGGCTTGCCATTGGAATCGGTTCCTGTATACGGAAAGATGTTTTTTATTATCTTTCTTTTAAGTACTTCTTCATTTTTCTTAAACCTGTCCAATCTGTTTTTCCACGTGAAGTAGCTCTCTCCGCCCTCGATTTTATCTTCTATCATACTTTTTCTCGACTTTAATATAGATGAAATAAATACGAAGTGAATTGAACTTTTGAAGCCGAGAATTAAATTATATTTGAAAATTGTACTGCTACCTGTTTCTTTTGTCAGAAATTCCTTCCATTTTTTGAAATTAAAGACTCTTGCCATCTTTTCCCCGGAAAACACGGCCTCCTTTATACTGTTTTTAAGTTCGTGGAAGGTTTTATCTCCCATAAGTTCTCTGTAGGGGTCTTTTAACATTGCATCTTCGCCGCGTGCATCGTACTCCTTGAAGCTTTTTTCGAGTTCCATGTCCGCGAAAAGATCCTCTATAAGTCCCTCTGTATTTATAATATATCGTTTACCCGAGTCCTTGATATGACCTCTTTCCTTTAGCCTCCAGATGTATCCTGTGTCCTCCCTAAACCAGTTTCCGGCTATCCTGGGTATCTCCTGCCTCCTTTTGTCTGCCGATTCACTCAGGCTTTTTACGGTAAGGTCTCGGATCATGTCGCTTACGTTTCTCGGACGCTCAAGAAGGTAGAATCTGATCAGATCTTCCATGTCTATATTCAAGAGTTAAATATTTTTAAAATGTACTGAGAAACTGGAGGTTCGCTGGTCAAAACAGTTTATACCGATTTTTCCCNCTCAGAGGGGGCTAAAATAGGAGAAAACTAAACTGTTCGCTTTTTCTCGAACCTTTCGAAAATCGTTAATTTGCTATGTTATTGAATACATAACAGAGATTAAATGCAGTATGTCAAGGGTGTTATTTCATGCTAAAACCCCTGAAATTTATAGCTTGATATACGTGTAATTCTTATCAATTTTCGGGGGTAAAACAGGCTCAAAAATGGGTAAATATATGTATATTTATTGTCAAAGGGGTCGAGTATTCGTGTACTTCCCATCAAAGTTATTTAAATACACGTAAATAATACCATAAATGCCTCCCTGAGGGTGCTATAATGGCTGACAAAGAACTCAACCTGGGTGATTATGTCACGAAAAAGGGTGCTCTGAGTGTTCTCTTCGAACTTGGCATCGATGATAGGTCTTTCAACGACCTGAAAGCTGCTTCCACAGTAACTATCAGCCCCAATACACTTTCAAAGCGTCTTAAGGAAGCCCAGAGCCTGGGAATAGTCGAAAAGGTTGTCGGTGAAGGTGAAGGTAGATCTACTATAAACTATACCTTGGTTGAAAAAGGTGAAAAAATCGTTTCTGAGTTCGATGAAATAAGCGACGAGTACTTCGATCTTAAAAGGGATATATCGGGCCTTAAAGGTAAAGTCAAGGAGAAGCAGCAAGAGATAAAAAAGCTGCTTTCACAGGAGGCCGAAAAGAAACTAAGCGGAGACGACCCTCTTGTTGAAGAACACGAAGAGGAGGAAGCCGAAGAGATGGGTGAAATGGGTGAAGGGGAGGAAGAAGTGGAGGAAATGGATGAAGAGGAAATCGTTTTGGAATCAGAATCTGCGGAGGAGGAAGAGCCCGAGGAGTCAGTAGCCCCAGAAGAACCAGAAGTCGACGAGGTACCGGGTGAAGAGCAGAAAGAGCCCGAGGAAGCCGAAAAAGAGGCAGAATCGAAGGGTTCCGGTCGTGAAGAACCCGAAGAAGAGGCTTCGGGAGTTGTGGAAAGGGAGGAATCTGAGTCCGAACCCCTGGGTGAATCAGATCAGAAAACCGAAGAAACGGGAAAAGAGACTGAGGGGACCGAAGAGAAATCGGAAGGTGGAGAAGGAGAAAGTGATGAAAAGGAAGAAGAAGCCACAGAAGAACCCGAAGAAGAGGAAGAAAGGGTAGTGGAGGCTGAAGGAGGAGAAGAGGGAGCTGAGGAACCGGACGAAGAGAAGGAAGAAGAAAAAGAAGAGGAGCAGGAGGCCAAGGAAGAGACAGATACGGAGGAAGAGACGACGGAAGGCGAAGAAGAACAGGAGGAAGAGAAGGAAGCCAAAGAAGAGAAGGAAAGGGCGGAGGAAACAGAAGAAAGGGATGAGGAGGAGGAAGAGGGTGATGAGCTGGATGATCTTTTGGATGAGGTTGATGAAAGAGATAGTGAAATAGAAAAGCTCAAAGAAGAGCTTGATATTTAATATTTAAATG
>SL_8KL_010_SEDDRAFT_10003788_pt1 | contig 12379 bp, 10 predicted proteins | sample SodLakKL_010_SED_4_FD_11160 | JGI IMG/M metagenome (IMG submission 11160) | reverse complement strand
TCAAATTCGGTGTTTTACGGTTTTGATTAACGCTTCCTACGTCGCTCAGACAGTTTACGCCCAGTTTGCCGAATCCCCGGACCCTGGCTTTTCGTCCGCAGATGGTGAATAGTTACAAAAATCCTAACTATCAATGAGAAGTTTAGATTGTCCAGCTTTAGCAGATGTAGAATAGTTACAAAAAAGTAGCGACTTGAATCTACTCCAGATTGGATGCTGCAAAATCCCAGTTTGCCAGCTTGTCCAGGAGCGCCTGTACATAATCCGGACGGCGATTCTGGTAATCCAGGTAATAGGCATGCTCCCAGACATCAATGGTCAGCAGGGGCTTCATATTGTGCACAAGGGGCAGATCCGCATTCAGGGTTTTGGTCACCTTGAGCCTGCCTCCTTCAAGAACCAGCCAGGCCCATCCACTGCCGAACTGGGTCACCGCAGCGCTATGCAGTTCCTTTTTGCAGGCATCTACGGAACCGAAAGCCTCTTCCATCTTCTGCTTAAGAGCTGCAGGAGGTTCCTTGCCACCCTGAGGACTCAGGCTGTTCCAGAAAAAAGTATGATTCCAAACCTGGGCAGCATTATTGAAAATGCCCACCTTGTCCGCATTATTGCGGGTCGCCTGAATTATCTCCTCCAGAGACTTTCCCTCCAGATCGCTTCCTGAGATGAATTTATTCAGGTTGGTTACATAGGTCTGATGGTGTTTACCATAATGAAATTCCAGAGTTCTGGATGAAATTACCGGTTCAAGGGCATCCTGCGCAAAAGGCAGCGGCGGCAGTACATGCTCTGTCTTGCTTGCATTTTCTTGACTCATAAAAAACCTCCCTTTTTACTTTGCTTTGTTAGCCCTGCATTTTGCACGGCATTTCCATATTTTAACATGAACATATTTATATCTCCAGCCTCTCCTGTCAAGCAGGAACAGATCCTGAAAAATATCAGTCCTTGACTCTCCCCGCATAGGGCCAGGGCCGTATAACTTTAAAACCGCGCCATATTAAAGCCGGCCGGACAGATGAATATGCTCCGGGACCTGGCCTGAGGATTCAATAAAAACAGTTTTAAGAACCAGCCTCACCCTGCAGTGCTTCCGTCTCCTCTGAAGTTTTTACCGCACAAAGTTTGCCGCACATGGAACAGGTCCGCCCGTCCTGGGCGATCTGCATCCTGCTGCGTACAAGATCCGGATCCAGGGCGCTGGCGATCATGCCCTCCCAGTCCAGGGTCTGGCGGCAGTGAGCCATCTGCCGGTCCTTATCAGCAGCACCCGGCAATCCCTTGCTCAAATCTGCTATATGTGCCGCGATTCTGGCGGCCATCACCCCCTGATGGACATCATCCTCACCTGGAAGACCCAGATGTTCGGCCGGTGTTACGTAGCAAAGAAAATCGGCCCCGGCGGCTCCGGCAATGGCCCCGCCTATGGCGGAGGTGATATGGTCGTATCCGGCGGCAATATCCGTGGGTAGTGGCCCCAGCACATAAAAGGGAGCATTGCGGCAGAGCCTTTTCTGCAGCTGGATCTGGGTCTTGATCTCATTCAGAGGAACATGACCCGGACCCTCGATCATAACCTGCACACCACGTTCAAAGGCTCTGCCGGCAAGCTCAGCCAGGATCATGAGCTCCTCCACCTGGGCCCCGTCCAGTGAATCCTGGATGCAACCGGGACGAAACCCGTCCCCCAGGCTCAAGGTCACATCGTATTTTTCAGCAATGTCTAAGAGAACTTCAAAGTCCTGGTACAAAGGATTTTCCTGCCCGTTGACCCTGATCCACTGCATGTGCAGGGAGCCGCCGCGACTGACGCAGGGCATAATGCGTTTGAAATGTTCCAGCTTGCGCACCGACTGCCTGGTAATTCCGCAATGCACGGTGATATAATCAACTCCCTGGCTGCATTGCAGTTCAATTTCCCCGAACAGCTCCTGGGATGTTATGCTGTGCATGGGCCGGCCCTGCCTGAGCATTTTGGCGGCCAGTCCGTAAATGGGCACAGTACCCAGCATGACGGGGCTTTTTTTCAGAAACATCCAGCGAAGCTGGTCCAGGTCACCGCCGGTGGAGAGATCCATTATGGAATCCGCCCCGGCCCTTAAAGCAGCTGCGAGCTTCTTCTCTTCGGCAGCCATGTCGGCGCATTCTCCGCTGGTGCCCAGATTGGCGTTGACCTTTGTCTTGAGTCCTTCACCAATGGCTTTAATGGAGGAGAAGTCATGCACCACGTTTTTGGGCAGAACCACCCTCCCCCGGGCCATGAGGCTGCATAGACCTTCGGCGCTTATGGGCTCGCCCTGTGCTGCAAGGTGCATCTCCGGGGTGATAACCCCGGCCCTGGCCTTTTGAAGCTGTGTTTTCATGATAGTCCTCCTGTAATGGATTCAGGAGGGAAGAGGTAAGCTGACCTGTGGAAGGGCCCTGACAGGGTCCAGAAAAATAATTCTTGGTGGTGAGCTCGCCAATCCCTCCGCCGGTATTATCCGGATCAGGTTCATGGGGTACATCTCAGCCCTTATTCCCAATAAGGACGCCCCCTGGCGTTTGGATCTGGATTAAAGCATATAACTCCAGATAGAGCAAGTAAAATGATTAATAACTATTCAACACACCTTTTGTCTTCTACTTATCCTGCTAATCAGAGCCGGGGGCGAACTCCCTGGCCATCCTTTCGGCCCTGTCCAGGTCCTCCTGTGAAAGCCTGGAAGCAGTCCAGCGCTTGTTTTCCTGGGCCTGATCAAAACCCTTTTGCGCTGAAAGATAAAACCACTTGTAGGCAAGGACATAATCCTTTTCCATGTTGCGACCATGCAGGTAAAATAGCCCCAAAGCGTTCTGGGCAATAAAGTTATCCTGCCTTGCACCCTTTTCAAACCACTTATGAGCCCGGGGGAAATTCTGCCTGACACCCAGGCCCTGGGAGTAATGCAGACCCAGGTTGGTCTGGGCGTAAGCATTACCCTGTCCGGCTGCCAGATAGAAAAGCTCCATGGCCCGGCCATAATCTTTTTTTACACCTGCCCCCCTGGAGTAGAGTTCCCCCAGATTATTCTGAGCCTGATCACACCCCTGTTCAGCCAGGGGCTTGTAAAGCTCTGCTGCCTTGTCCCACTGCCCGCTTTTGTAGGCCTCATGAGCCTCTTCCAGGTCCGAACACCAACCATACGGCACCCCGAGGAGCAGAATAAAAACAAAAAAAACCAAGAACCTGTAATGATAACCTGAAGATTTCATTATTGATCACCTCAAATTTTTACTTTTCTGCAGCGTTTATCCTGGTCACCAGCATCCCTCCCACCAGCAGCTGCAAAAGATGATAAAACATAAGGGGCAGAAGAATCACTCCCAGACCGGAATGACCTTCGAAGATAAGATTGGCCATGGGCACCCCTGCGGCCATGGTTTTCTGAGGAGCACAGAAAAGGGCGGCCATGGCGTTTTTGTGGTTAAAACGAAACAGCCTTATGCCCAGCACAACCAGACCCAGGACCAGGGCCAGGAATACAATGGATCCTGCACCCGCTGTCAGGGCGGCTGCTGTGCCCTCCTCTTCCCAGATGCCATCCTTCCACGAGTTGCAGAACGCCGCGTAGACAATGAAAACAATGATCAGGCTGCTTGTCGTGGAAAAGGTTTTTTTCAGGGCATCCGCCACCCGGTATACAAAAGGCCTTAAAATCTGTCCGGCCACAAACGGTACCAGCAGGAGCAGGGAGATATCCAGCAGCAACTGCCCCAGGGGTATAGGCACACCGCCGGCCTGAAGCCATGCGCTGACCCACAAAGGGGTGATTAGTATTCCGGCCACGTTGGCCAGGCTGGAATTAAACACCGCCCCGGCCACGTTGCCATTGGTCATAAAAGTATAGGCCACTGAGGTGGCTATGGTGGTGGGCAGCACCGCCAGAAAAAAGAACCCTGTGCGCATATCCTGTGAAAGCAATGGATGAGTTGTAATTATCATCGCCAGTGCTGCCAGGGGAATAAGCACAAATATGAAGGCCTGAACGAATATATGCAGCCTCCACTGCATCAGCCCATCCCTGATTGCGGCCATGGACAGGGTCAGACCCTGGAAGAAAAATATTAGGACAACTCCCAGCCTGGTGGTGTTTTCGCTTTGAAGCAACCCACCCCTGGCCCCGGGTTCCGGAAACATCCAGGCCAGAAACACTGCCGCCACAAGGCCGAACATAAACCAGTTTTTTTTCAGCCAGTCCGCCACTTATTACACCTGCCGCCTTTTTTTGTCAGTCATGGCACCTTTGTACGTGAAGCTGTAGTCCTCTGTGACCTGACACCCTGACCCAGGACCCGGCCTCTATAAGTTCCCGGTGGATACTTTTTGCGTTCCAGATCTCTCCTTTCAGTTTGACCTGACCCTCGGGATCCAGGGTGTTGACAACCCAGGCCCTTTCCCCGTGAAGCCTGGCCACCATATCAGTGTAACCTGGCTGCATGGCTCTTTTGTAAAATGGATAGAGTACCACGTCTTTGAACACCAGTACTGCCAGTACAAGCACCACGGTGCTTCCACTGATCCAATCCTGGTCCCTTGCATGCATGAGAAGAATCAGGACGATGAGAAATCCGGGCACCTGAAGTGCCACATATCTGATCAAAGGTGTCAACTATGTGTACCCACCTAAACTTACTGTCTGCTTCTAGATTTTTTAAAACTTCACCTTGAATATCTATGTTCTTATGACTTTAAAAGAAGAGTTTCCACCAAAATCTTCAATTGTCAACACCGGCTTGACCACAAGCCGGAACCGGGGCATGAATTGCTGCGTCGATTTTCAACCAGCTCGGACAGCACTGGGAAAAAATTCATATCCTGCCAGCTTTCCAGGGGGTTGTCATTATAGCCCTAGTTGTTATATTGGACAAAATATGTAACAAAATGACACATGTGCAAATTTAGTCAGGATAAGGTTAAAAACTATGCTTAAAAAAATAACCTCTGTTACCAAACTTTTCAGCCTGCGCCTGGCCCTGGTGGTCTATGTTGTTCTGCCCCTGGCATGCATTCTGGCCATCACCGGTTACCTGGTCTTAAACGCTCTGGAAAGACAGGTGGAACAGCAAATGCAGAACGATCTGGAACTGGTGGCCCGTTCCATCCAGCTGCCCTTAAGCCATGCTTTGGAACGCGACCGGGAGGGCAGCATGATCCAGGCCCTGGAGTCGGCCTTTGCCATCGGCAGGGTCTACAGCGCAAACGTCTATGACAAGGACGGTCAGGAAATCGCCTCAGCCGGCAGAACAGACCCGGACCCGGAAAAAGAGAAACTCACCGAACTGGCTGCGGAAGGGGAAAGACGCGGTGAATTCGGTCACGTAGCTGGGCAAGAGGTTTATTCATACTTTGTCCCTCTCACAGACTCCGGCGGGCGCATAAGCGGACTGCTGCAGCTCACCCGGCGGGAAAGTGACTTCAAAGAGGATATCAGCGCCATAAGGACCAAGGGGATCGTGGGACTGGGAGTGGCCATGTTTTTTATGAGCTCATTGGTCTTATATGGCCACCACAAAGCTCTGGGAAAATATTTTACCCGTTTAACCCAGAGCATGTCCCGGGTTGCCGGGGGAGAAAGAAGACATCGGTTCAGGCCCCGGGGACCTAGAGAAATTGTCACCATTGGAGAACGCTTTAATTTTATGCTGGACAGCATAGAAAAGGCTGAAAACGAAATCAGGGAACGCCGACAGGCCCAGGAAGAGCTTCAGACCAGGCTCAGACAGGCTGAAAAGCTGGCTGCACTGGGCCAGTTGGCCGCTGGTGTGGCCCATGAGCTGGGAACCCCCCTTAGTGTGATCAGCGGAAAAGCCCAGAGAGCTCAGAGAAACAATGCGCTTCCAGACGAACTGGCCTCCACTATGCAGGAAATTCGCCAGGAAGTGGAGCGAATGGAAAACATCATCCGGCAGCTGCTGGATTTCAGCCGGCGAAACGAACAGCAGAAAAGAAATGTCTCCATGAAACAGCTCGCCCGTTCCGCCCATGCTTCAGCTGAAGAAGAGGCCAGGAACACCGGTCGTGAGCTATCCATCCAGGAGCCGGACAGGGAAATACACATCAAGGCCGACCCCACCCGCATAGAACAGGCTTTGGTCAACCTTTTGAAAAACGCCCTGCAATCAAGTTCAAGCGCCCTTGCCCGGATCTCCTGGGGAGAGGACGGCGGATGGGCCTGGTTTCAAGTGGACGACAACGGCCCCGGTATACCGGAGGACATAAAGTCCAAACTGTTTGAGCCCTTTTTTACAACAAAAAGCGTGGGCATGGGGACAGGGCTAGGCCTGGCCGTGGTCCACGGCATCGCCGAAGAGCACAACGGAAGTATAGAGGTGGGTAAAAGCGATATGGGCGGAGCCAGATTCATCATCAGGCTCCCTGTAATTGCGGACGAACAAAACCGGAGAACAGGCTCGGGGAATTAACGATGAACGAGGTTAAGATAAAAGACAGCAAGGTACTGGTTGTTGAAGACGACAAGGGTCTGGGGCAGCTTCTGACAGAAGAAGTCCAGGACAATGGACTCGAAGCCTTATGGTGTTCCAGTGCTGAAGAAGCCCTGACCATGATGAACTCCTGGAGCCCGGACCTGGTGGTAAGTGATTTGAGGCTTCCAGGGATGGACGGTTTGGATTTTCTGCAAAAGGTCCGGGATGAGTTGCCGGAAAACCAGCCCGATTTTCTTATGGTTACTGCGTTCGGGACCATATCCAGGGCCGTGGAGACCCTGAAAGCTGGAGCTGAAGATTTCCTGACCAAGCCCCTGGACCTGGATCACTTCATTCTCACGGTACAGAGGGTCCTTAGAAACCGCGCCCTGCGCCTGGAAGTCAAACAGATCAAGAATCTTCTCAACTCGGACAGCTTCCATGACATGTATGGACAGAGCCGGAGCATGCGCTTTCTCTTCGATCAGATAACCAGAGTGGCTCATGCAGACGGTCCGGTGCTCATCCATGGAGAATCGGGAACGGGTAAGGAACTGGTGGCCAGGGCCATCCACGCCGAAAGCAAAAGGGCGCAAAGTCCTTTTCTGGCGGTCAACTGCGCCGGAATACCGGAGCACCTCCTGGAAAGCGAATTCTTCGGACACAAGGCAGGGGCCTTCACCGGGGCCAGCAAAACCAGGCAGGGACTATTTGCCGAGGCTCATGGGGGCACCCTGCTTCTGGACGAGATATCGGAAATGCCCCTTTTTATGCAGGCCAAACTCCTGCGACTTTTGCAGGACGGCAAAGTACGCCCCGTAGGCGGAAACATTGAAGAACAGGTTGACGTACGCATCCTGGCCGCAACCCACCGGGATCTGGAGGAAGAAGTCCGCCAGGGTCATTTCCGCGAAGACCTTTTCTACCGCCTGGAGACTTTTACCTTACGCATCCCGCCCCTCAGGGAACGTGAAAGCGATCTGGAGCTATTGGCCGAACGACTGCTCAGAGGTTTCTGCGTGCAGACAGGCAAAAATATCCAGGGATTTTCACAGCAGGCCCTGAACATTCTTGAAAAATATCACTTCCCCGGAAATGTACGCGAGCTTCAAAATGCTGTTGAAAGGGCGGTGACCTTTTGCGACGAAAACGAAATACTTCCCAGACACCTGCCCGCCCGCATCCGGGAACACCAGGCTTCTTCCCAGAACGACCCCGCCGGACATGTTTCTCGACAACTGTTCCAGGATCACAGCCTGCCTCCTCTGTCCGAGGTTGAACAACGCTATATCCAGCATGTACTGGACAAGGTGGGAGGCAATAAGCGCAGAGCGGCCTCCATCCTGGGCATAGGCAGGCGCACGCTCTACCGCAGACTGGGCGAAGAAGTAAACAGCCAATGATCATGCCTGCAAAACCGTCTCATGCGCCATATATGCACACAAGACCCTTGCATGACTGACACACTTTACTCCAGCATTGCTCGTGCAGAAAGATTCTTAGCCCTTGTCTGAAGCCATCTAAGTCTGGCCCTGCGCATACCTGGCACATCAATTGCTATCCCCTAAGCTAAAGTTATTTTTTGCCGCAAAAAATGCGGCACAACAACTAATTTATTTTGGAGGGTTAAATGTTTAGCACGAAAAGTTCCATTGTTCTCAGTCTGGCAGCAGCAGCAATGCTGATTCTCGGCTTCGGCCTGAAAGTACAGGCCCAGCAGGAATACCAGCAGGAAGGTCAACAGCAGCAGTATCAGCAGGAAATGATGCAGCAGCAGGCGCCTGAAGTAGATGTCAGCGATGCCGAGCTGGATCAGGTTGCTGATGCCTACCAGGCAGTAACAGAAGTACGGGAAAGATTTCAGCAGGAACTGGGAGAAGTATCTGATCCTGAAAAGGCCCAGGAGCTGCAGCAGCAGGCCGGAGAAGAAATGGTAGAGGCAGTTGAAGCCCAGGGCCTGGACGTACAGACCTACAACCAGGTTATGGAAGCAGCCCAGGTGGATGAAGAGCTCAGGAATCAACTCCTGGAACGCCTTGAAGGAATGCAATAATTAGTTCAGGAGGTAATGGCAGATGTGGCTTAAAGGAATTCTATTAACACTGGCTGCAGTGCTGGTGCTGGGTTTTTCCCTGGGTTGCGAGCCCGAACAGGAAATGGACGCACCAGAAGGATTTGAAGAAGAGGCGCCGCCTGCTCCCGAAGGTTATGAACCGCCTGCTCCTGAGGGATATGAACCTCCCGCTCCTGAGGGATATGAACAGCCTGAGGGACAGGACCCCTACGGTGAACCTGGAGAAGAATAACAAGCACCCGGATTTTAATCAAAACAACCGGAATCTATGATCCCGGCGATAAAAAAGGCCCTCCATTGCTGGAGGGCCTTTTTTGTGTCAAACCATGCATACACAGTCCAGATCCGCAGGGTCATCTGTCAGTGAAACTTGACAACGCACTGGAAATAATGATTGTGAATTTGTTGGCTTTGCAGAATCCAAGAGAATTTTATCTCCAGCCCAACGATCCCTTGAAGCATTATTAACTTTGTTTCTTTTTAAGTCACACTTTTTTAAGAGCATGCAAAAAAATACGCAAAACATGGATTTACGGGATACATCCTCACCCAGTTGCCCGGACCAGGAAAATGTCTCTCCCCTTTTTTTCGACCAGAGCGACTATGAACTTTTGCGCATGGTCAATGACATATTCACCAGAAAAACCTACTCTGATCAAAAAAAACTTCTGGCACCTCACCTGCATCCACACGGCATCAAGGAAATGGCCGCCCCCAGGGCGCAGCGCATAGCCTATTCCGTGATCCAGCTCCTGGAATCTCTGGAAAGCGGGGAAAGACAGGACAGAATCAGTGCCCTGGGCTCTTTGCGCGATGAAGTACTCTATACTTCTCACGGCCCCATGCGCATAAATACCGCCAGAGTACTGGTGGAAATCATGAAAAACCTTGTCCGCAGCCACGGAGACTGCAGACGGCAACTGGAGCTGGCCAGGGACTTTGCCATGGTCTCTCTGGGCAAACCCCGCAAGGTCCGCTGGGAACTGAAAAAATACCACCTCCTGGAAATGCCTGAAGAGTGGAACCAGGTCGCCTTTGATGAACACGTTCATGACGTGAATACCACCGGAAGAAAGTCACCCACCCACCTGATAATGGATGCCTGGATCAAGGGGATCCGAAGACTCACAGTTATTTATTACAATCACGTGCCCCGGGAAGCCGCGGAAGAACTCCTGGAAGCGGCTCATATCATGGATATCAAAGTCATGGTGGGCATAGAATTTACAGTAAAGTTTCGACAGAAACCTGTACGCATGGTCTGGGTACCCCGCGGCTTCAGCGACTCCAGGGGATTTCTCGAATTCCTGCGCACACCTCGCATCCGGGGTTTCATGGATCAGGGCAGAGCGGTATCCAACCGCACCCGGTCCTATGTACTGGGCTTACTACATTCCTTCAACCGCAATCATCTCCCCGAGGTCAACCGGGAGATGGGCCTGAACCTGCCCCTTTTAGATGAACAGGACTTTCTAAAATCCGTGGGGCAGGGCCAGGTATCCGTACACCACCTGGGTAAATACATCCATGAACTAATTTCAGCTGGAATTGCAGTCAAGCAAGTCAGTACAGGCAAAACTCAGGAGCAGGCGACCTCTGAAGATGGCAGCAATGATGTACAGGAACCGGATATCTACGATATCATTGAAAATTACCTGCGCAGCGCCCAGAATCCTGATGTACCTGATATTTTCGAAATTGATGACCCTCCAGAACTTTTGACCCTTACTCCCGAGGAACTGGCGGCAAAAATCAAGAGCCTCCACGCCAACTCCAACATCACTCTCAACCTCTGCGACCTGAAAGTTGAAGATGTTATTGAAATCCTTTTTGACTGCAAGGGCATGATCACCCACCTGGAAATCCTGAACCTGAAGAACCAGGTCCTGGGCCGGGAGCATGACAAGGAAAGGATAATCAACCTGCAAAACGCCATCAACGCCGGAAATGTCATCAAGCTGAAAAAATACCTGGGGGAACTGGTGCGAGAAGCAGAAGAACGCCAGAGCCTCGATTCCTCCAGAAGAGACAAGCTGGTGGAGATTCTTTGCGACATATCCGCCCTGCAGTCATTTTACCAAAACCGTCCCCTCTACGGATGCATAGGCTCTGATTCCACCGGCCGCTCCGGGCGTGTTTACGGCATGGGCCTGGTCCTGTCCGAATCGCTTCCACGAAGCGCCCGCAGGCAGCTTATGAGCGGGCGCAACAACACTCACCAGAGGCTGGACGTGGGCATAAAATCCCTGACCCAGGATACTTATATCCCCAAAAACCGTTACAACTTTCTCTCAGCCGGAATCTCCAGGTTCATAAAAAAAGTTCCGGTCCTGAACAGGCTGGAGTATCAGCGCATGCGCGAATGGGTGGTGCAGGACTACTACAGTCTGTCCCCGGACAAGAGTAATATTTTCACCCTGGGTGGAATCCACTCCCCCGGGGAGGACGTTCCCGGCGGAAGGCAGAACGGGCCCAGGAGAACCAGGGGCCTGGCCTCTCTCAAGTATCTAAACACCCGCATCAAGATCGCCTCCAAGATTGGCATTGGATTTATCCCGGCTTTTCTCACCTTTCTGCTCACCCACGAGTGGTGGATACTTATGTATTTCGGAGCTGTCATCTGGTTCGGCATTACCGGGGTACGCAATGTAATCCAGTCCGTTCTGGGCTGTGGGGGAATCAACAGGCCTTCCCTGGCCAAGTGGAGCACATTTGTCAGCTGGGACCGTTTTGCCGACTCCCTTATGTATACAGGCTTTTCAGTTCCTCTGCTGGATTTCATCCTCAAGACCCTCATCCTGGACCAGGGATTCGGGGCCACGGTGGCCACCCACCCGGTAATAGTCTATGCCACCATTTCCCTGGTAAACGGCATGTATCTCTCCACCCACAACTATTTCCGGGGTTTGCCCCGGGCCGCTGTCATCGGCAATTTTTTCAGGAGCCTGCTGGCCATTCCCCTGGCCCTGGTCTTCAACTGGGCAGCCGGAGGCATCCTGGCCTTTATGGGCGTGGCAGCCGTGGACCGCATCCTGCAGCAATGGGCCACCATCATTTCCAAACTGGCCTCGGACACCGTGGCAGGCATAATCGAGGGGTTTGCCGACAGGGCCCTGTATATCCGGCGCAGGATCATGGACTACCGGCGCAAGCTTCAGCACCTTTTTGACACCTACGCCCAGCTGGAAATGCTTTTTCCCATGGACGACGTCCTGGACCTGCTGGAATCCACCCGGGAACTTATGCTCACCATCGAATACGAAAAGCGGGACATGGTAAATATTATCATAGTCAACGCACTGGATCTGATGTATTTCTGGATGTATCAGCCCCGGGCCAAGGGGGTGCTCAAGCTGCTTCTGAAACAGATGACCCGTGAAGAGCGCAAGGTCTTCCTGCTTTCTCAGCATGTCCTCTTCAGACAGAAAAGAATAAGCAGACTGCTGGTAGACGGACTGGTAGGAAAAAACTTTGCCCGGGCCCTGTCTTTTTACCTGGACCACTGGAGGGAATACCTGGAGGAGATAGAATACCAGGCCAACAAGTATCCACCGCTTCAGGAAGACATGCACAAGTATTCTATGCTGGAAAGCCTGTATCACCCGGCTGCGGGCAACATCCACCGTCCTCCCGATTACCTTTGAAAAACACCCCGCCCCGGGGAAAACACAAGGCTTGCGGGTACATTGTGATTGCCATTTCAAGCAGTTTATTTTAGTATTTTATATCCAGGACGTAACTATTCAGCACCTGCGAACGAAAAGCCAGGGTCCGGAGGTTCGGCAAACTGGGTCCCGCACTTACTTTCTTAAGTCTGCCCAACTTTCAAAACAAGATTTGCCAGAAAGTAAGTGCGGG
>SL_8KL_010_SEDDRAFT_10003787_pt1 | contig 12380 bp, 13 predicted proteins | sample SodLakKL_010_SED_4_FD_11160 | JGI IMG/M metagenome (IMG submission 11160) | reverse complement strand
AACTCGACAGACGAGTATGTATTGGAAGGGTAAAGGTTTGAGTCAATACCACTCGTCAGTCGAAGGGAGACTCAGCTTACTTATTCATGGAGATCAAAAACTCATTGTTGCTCTTGGTTCCCTTCATCTTATCGAGTAGGAATTCCATCGCTTCATATGCGTTGTGATTGTTTAGGTATCGGCGTAAAAGAACCACTTTTTCCCTCTCTTCATCAGAAACAATAAGCTCTTCGCGACGGGTTCCGCTCTTAAAAATGTCAATTGCGGGATAGAGCCTTCGCTCTGCGAGCCGACGGTCAAGAACCAGCTCCATGTTACCGGTTCCTTTAAACTCTTCAAAGATCACATCGTCCATACGTGAACCTGTGTCCACCAGAGCCGTGGCGATAATGGTAAGGCTTCCGCCATTTTCAATGTTACGGGCCGAGCTGAATAACTGTCGTGGAGCCTTCAGCGCTTCGGAGTCGACACCACCCGACATTGTGCGGCCTGAGGTGGCTCCTGCAACGTTATAAGCCCTTGCAAGACGCGTAATGGAATCGATGAGCAGTAATACATCATGACCGCTCTCCACAAGCCGTTTCGCTTTTTCGAATACGATTTCGGAAAGGCCAATATGATTTTCCGGTTTTTCATCAAACGTAGAGGCGACAACTTCAGCATCCTTAACGCTGCGCTTCATTTCGGTCACCTCTTCGGGGCGCTCATCAACCAGTAAAATGATAATTTTTGCATCAGGATGGTTGTTGTTAACCGCATTGGCAATATTCCTGAGTATGGTTGTCTTACCCGTTTTCGGCTGGGCTACAATCAGGCCCCTCTGCCCTTTTCCAATGGGCGCAAACAGATCAATTATTCGAGTAGTATACTCTGCAAAACTGTTCTCCATCTTATAGCGCATATCGGGATATACCGGCAGCAGATCTTCAAAGTCACCGCGGTTATCCATATCGGTAGGGATCTTACCGTTCACACCTTCAACCCGCAACAACGCAAAATAGCGCTCTCCGACTTTGGGCGGACGAATGATTCCGATTACGCAATCACCCTGTTTTAAACGAAAACGTTTGATTTGAGACGGGGATACATAAATATCGTCCGGACTGGCTTTATAATTATAGTTTACGGATCTCAGAAATCCGTAACCATCCGGTAAAATTTCGAGTGTACCCTCATTCAGCAGAAATTTACCAAGTTGTGGCGTGATCTCCGCAAGACGTTCATCGAGAGTGGGGGCCTCCGAATCGGGCAGTACATTGCTCACATGACGTTTATTTGGCTTTTTATGCTCATGCCGTTTATTCGGTTGACCGCCTCTCTTATCCCGCTTGGAATCGGAAGGGTCATCATATGTTTGTATATGCTCTCTCTTTCCATAATTGGCATCCTCAACTTTGAGAGGAGTATCAGAGTGGTTCGATTTATCGGAAGGTGTATTATCGCTATTTCCGGCAGTTTCACGGATCCGGTCGATTATACTCTGCTTTTTAAGCGCAGTAACCCCCTTTAAACCAAGAGATTTAGCAATTTGTTTGAGCTCTTGGACCTTTTTTTGATGTAAATTATCCAGGTCAATTTGCATATCAAGATCGGTTTGATTCTCCGACATAATGAGATTTTAGTTCTTGAGTAAATTTCATGTAGAATAGCGTTCAACTTGTAAGCAGTAGTACGCTTTGGGGGATTTTTAAATTCTGCGTGGTGCGGAAAGATTTATTCTTTTGGGGTGGCCATGGTTCCCATCCAACGCCTAACCTTTTCATAAAAGTAAAAACTTCCGCTAAAAATTACTAATTCTGATTTTGGCTGATCACCTGTGGGACTTAAAAGTGTATTTATCCCGTCAAAAGGTGCTGCATTCACGAAAAAAGCTTCCATTTCTTCTATACTGGCAGCCCTCTCGCTGTCAATGGCAACTATTTTAATTGTGGGAAATTCTCTCCATTGAGCGGCAATATCTTCATTAATTTTATCTTTCATATAGCTTAAAACAACGGTCCACTCATCGGCCGGAGCGCGGGACAGCAACTCACTGATCAATACAGATGTCGCCTCAGCATTGTGAGCCCCATCAAAATACCAGTCGCGATTCGGTGATAGTTGTTCGAAATGAGCATGATGAGGAAAAAATATATCTGTCTGCTCAATTCCCCTGATAAACTGTTTCTCTGATACCGGTAGTTTATCATTCAGAGTACTAACGGTTAAAAACACCATTGTGGTATTTACTGCATCAATCTGTTTGCGGCCGGTGCCGTTGAGCTTCACTATACCTGTATCGGTTCTGAAGCTCATTGTTCCCTTCACAAAAGCAGGATTAAAGTCGCCTGCAAAGAAAAGATCTGAGTTTTTAGAGCGTGCCATATCCCAAACCACCTTTTTTGCCTCCTCTGAGAGTAAACCTGCCACAACGGGTTTACCTGTTTTGATGATACCGGCTTTTTCGCGGGCAATCTCGGCAATACTGTGTCCAAGAATATCAGCATGATCCATCCCAATTGATGTAATCACACTCACTTCCGGTTCAATCACATTTGTTGCATCGAGCCTCCCCCCTAACCCCGTCTCAATGATGGCAATATCCACATGCTCCCTTGCAAAGTGCCAAAAGGCAATGGCCGTTGTAAGTTCAAAAAAGGTGAGGGAGTTCTCAACCACATCTTCACCATATTCACTGAAAAACTCCAGCAAGGATGCATCTTCAATCTCCAACCCGTTAATTCTAAATCGTTCATGAACGCGAATTAAATGGGGTGAGGTGTAGATGCCGGTTTTATAACCCGAATGCTGGTATACAGACGCCAGCATCTGGCAGGTTGTGCCCTTTCCGTTCGTTCCGGCTACATGTATGGATGGAAATTTTTTCTGCGGATGATCCATCAAATCACAAAAATAGAGCATCCTGTCGAGGCTGAAATTTGCCGCAGAGGCTCCTCTGTCAGCAAACCTTGGCATGGAGTCGAGAAACGTGGTTACTCCCTCTATGGTGCCAAATGAGCGCCCTTTCATGAGAGATGCCCCGCTTTGTAGTGGTGAAAAAGCTTTGTCAGGTTTTCGTGAAAAGAGTTGGCAGGAGAATATTGAATATTATCAATTTGATGTACAGGCAGAATTTCTGCCACACTGTTGGTCATCCACACAAAATCTGCCTTCTTAATCTCAACCAAACTGTATTCACCCTCTTTTATCGAAAATTGGTCCATTTTTGAAATCATCTCAATTACACTGTTTCTCATAATGCCGGGCAAGATATCACAATGGGATGAGGGCGTGTATATCGTACGTCCCTCTTTCCAGAACAGATTTCCAATGGCCGTCTCCGCAATGTTCCCGTTTACAGTAAGCATCAGGGCGTCGTCTGCTCCCAACAGTTTGGCTTCGCGCCAGGCATTTCTATAGTGAAGCATGTTGCTAAGCTTTAGATGAGCCGGCCGGCTGACTGATGGAACAACTCTGGTATTGACAACTGTAAGACTTACCGGAGTTCTCTTCGAATCTATTTCAGCGGCTGTGATGAAGTGAATCAGGTTCGGGCTCTCATCTTCAGAGTAGCCGTTCACTTCTGCAAGTGATACCTGTATGCGAACTCTGGCAGCACTTTGATCGAGCCGGTTTTGGGTCAAAAGACTTGACACCTTCTCCCTCAGTTCATCCGGTTGAATCAACTCTCCCTGATCAACCCCGAGATAGATCAGTCCCCCATTCAGGCGATCAACATGTTCTTTGAATTTAAAGATTCGGTTTTCATCTGCTTTAAAGGTTTCAAAGCAGCCCGCACCATAGTAGATGCCGGAGGTGTGAGCCGGTATCAGTGCCTCTTCTGCCGGTAAAATCGAGCCGTTTAAGCTGACAAATTCAGTTGTTTCACTCATTTCTCATCAAGCGGTCTAATTCCTCCTTCAATGCCACCAGATCATCTCCAACAAGGGTTGAATAGAGATTCGTGTTGCGGTCAATAAGAATTTGCGATGGCACACCCGGTATTAAAAGTTTCTGAAAGAGCGGCGTACCCCTTACATATCTGAATGGGTAGGAGTGTTCCTCTACATAATCCATCACCAGCCCATCGTCATCACGAACAACGGCAGCTAAAATGGTCAGGTCAGGATTCTCTTTGTGGTATTCATTAAGAAAACGGTTCACCTCCATCGATTTGCCCGACCAGGTTGACCAAAACTGAATAACCACCGGTTCACCCTTCAGCTCTGTTAGCAGCAGTTTATCCGTAAATTCATACTGTTCAAATGAGAGAGTATCAATCTGAACCTCTGCAATATTCTCCCGAAATTCCCGCACCTGTTTTTGAGAGTAGTTGATGGTGCCGTAAATAATCACAATGAGCGTGAGTAAGGCACAGATACCTATAAAAAGATTGAAATATTTGGGGTCAAGTCTCATTTAAGAAGGAATTTTTATTTACTTAATAATACGGACTTTTAAAGGGGAATTCAGTTGAAGATGTAATGAGTTTGAGGGATATGCTATTGACCCCATCTCAAGATGAAACAAATAGTAGAATGTCCACTTCGAGAAGGTGCGAGAAAACTAAATTTCAAGTTTTAAACCATGCCTGCAAAATGGCCACGAAGACGCGAAGACACAAAGTTTCACGAAGAATTTACTATTGGTATTTATCCCTTTGTGGTTCTTCGTGTGATCGTGCCTTCGTGGTAAAAAAAGTGTATAGGCACTATTTAATTTATATTGCCTTACAGCCTCTCGAAGGGGAACAACTAAATTTACTTTTATCTTACCCCGGGATCCCAATGGGCTCATTTTTTGCATCCCGTGCATTCGGGGAAACTCAAATTGTTTAATTCTGTTTGAAGAAATTCAGAACCCTGAAAATTACGCTTGTTTGGCCAGCTCGTCAGGGTCGTCTACATCATCTACGAAGTACATGGATGCCGCTGCGATGATCATGGCCCCTCCACCAAGCATCAGCGCGTAGATTGCCTCGCCGCCGAACCAGTTACGAGTAATAAAACCAAGCATACTGGCGGCTATGATCTGGGGAATAACAATAAAAAAGTTAAATATCCCCATGTAGAGCCCCATCTTTTTGGCCGGCAGTGATCCGGCAAGAATGGCGTACGGCATGGCCAAAATACTGGCCCAGGCAAGTCCGATCCCGATCATAGAGATGATGAGCATATTTGGAGACGACATAAAGTAGATGGATATCAGGCTAAGGCCACCGGCCACAAGGGCAATGGCGTGAAGAGTTTTTCGGCTGGTGGCTTTTGCCATTGGCGCCAGGCCAAAGGCAATGAGCGCTGCGAAGCCATTATAGACAGCGAAAAGAATTCCAACCCAGTCGGCTCCTTCATTGTATAGCACTGATGTGGTATCGCTGGTGCCATAAATGTGAGACGTTACAGCAGCAGTGGTGTAAATCCACATTGCAAATAGTGCAAACCAGGAAAAGAACTGAACTACAGCAAGTTGAATCATGGTTTTCGGCATGGTTAGAAAGTCGTGTGCCACCACCACAAGCCCCTGCTCAATTTTTCCGCTTCTCTGTAGAAAACCTGCTGCCAGAGAGATCAGCCCCAGTACAGTGAGCCCAACAGTTAAAATATATAGCTCAATATCATAATTGCCGGCATAGACCCAATATGTAGTAGCCAATCCAATAAAAGTGAAACTATAGCCGAAGGTGATTTTTTTCTGACCTTCACCGGGTAAAATCGGAATCTCTCTTTTCACTTCATCTGCATCATCGAGCAAATCATCTTCATATTTCTCGAATTCTTCGAGTTCCTCCGGAGAATATTCATGCGATCGAAATACAGTCCACGCAACAGCGACCAAAAAGATTGCGCCCCCAATGTAAAACGACCATTTTACGGATGGCGGTATCATGCCCTCCGGTGCCGTNTTAGCGATNCCAAACCAGTTGGTCATGATCCATGGCAGAGCCGAAGCCACNACCGCGCCGGTTCCAATAAAGAAACTCTGCATTGCAAAACCCTTGGTGCGCTGCTCGGAAGGAAGCATATCGCCAACATAAGCCCTGAATGGCTCCATTGATATGTTGATTGAAGCATCCAGAATCCAAAGCATTCCGGCAGCCACCCAAAGTACCGGTGAATTGGGCATCACGACAAGCGCTGCTGATGCAAAAATAGCACCCCATAAAAAATAGGGCCGTCTTCGTCCAAGCCGTGTCCAGGTCCTGTCGCTGAAATAGCCGACAATTGGCTGAATGACCAGGCCGGTTACCGGGGCAGCCAGCCAAAGAATGGGTATCAGGTCCACCTCAGCCCCAAGTGTTTCAAAAATCCGGCTTACATTAGCATTCTGCAGCGCAAACCCGAATTGAATACCCAAAAAGCCGAAACTCATATTCCAGATTTGCCAAAAACTAAGTTTCGGCCGTGGCTTTGGTGTGATACTCATAAACTGTTCCCCTGTTGGTTAGGTGTGTTTGTTTTAATGACTCATATAAACGCGTTCCAGTAGAAGATAACTATTTGCAGGCAGTGAATATGTTGCACCGATGGTCCTGGCGGTACCGTCAAAAACGTCAATCCAATCGCCCTGTTCTCCGGTTTCAAACGAAAATGTCTGATCCTGGTCCGAAAAATTGAGAATTACCATTACCTGTTCATGATGCCCTATACGCTGATAAGCAAAGATTGCGTCGTCACTATCCGTTAAAAGCTTGATATAATCGCCGCCAATCTCCCCGTTAAACAGGGCCTGGTTGCGGGTATTCAAATCCAGAAGGGTTGTATAAAAATCCTGGTATTTGTAATCGCCCCATTCAATCTCATCCTTTTCGAAGAATTCGAGCTGTTTATCGAGTCCTGACTCCTGCCCGTTGTAGATCAGCGGCATGCCCCAAACTGTTGCGGCAAAAACTGCAAAGTTTTTGAAATTATCCCCGTAGAGTTCAGGATCGCTTCCTTTCCATGAATTCTCATCGTGGTTGGTGGTAAACACCATCCTGTAATCGCGTTTGTGAAACCGTTCAAAATTGCGTTCAAGGGCATCATCCAGGTCAGACAGTGTTGCGCTGCCCTCACCAACATCCCGCATGGTTTGGGCCAGATCCCATGTGTAACTCATGTCAAAAGCGCGGTGCAGTTCAGGCTCTTCAGCTTCAGCCAGCATAAATACGGGTTTGATCATATCCAGGCGGTTTCGGGCTTCAATCCAAAAATCGGTAGGTAGCATATAGGCCACATCGGCACGAAATCCGTCAATATTATGCTCTTCCACCCAATACTCCATCGATTCAATCATGGCTTCCCACATGTCGCGGTTGTTAATATTGAGCTGTATCACATCCTCCCAGTCATCAACAGGAGGAAAGAAATTGCCATCCTCATCGGTTTCATAAAATTCCGGGTTTGTTTCCGTCCAAACGGCATCCCACGCCGTGTGGTTGGCTACCCAGTCGAGAATCACTTTCATACCCATATCCTGAGCGCTTTCAACAAGATTTCTAAAATCTTCTTTGGTGCCAAACTCCGGGTTGATGCCGGTATAATCCTGAACGCTGTAGTAGCTTCCCAAACTACCTTTTCGATTTTTTTCACCAATGGGATGAATAGGCATCAGCCATAAGATTTTTACCCCCATCTCATTTAGCCTGGGCAGATCTTCGGCAAAGGCGTTAAAAGTACCCTCAGGAGAGTACTGACGAATATTGACCTCATAGATATTGGCGTTAATTGCCCATTCCGGCACCAGTGGACCTTCAAAATCTTGCGCCGTATAAGTGTGAGTGTGGTCGGATGAGCATCCCGTAAATATACCCAGAATGGTTATTAACAGGATAGAGCTGATGTAATTTCTGATGCTGGTTCTCTTCTTCATTGTTTCAGATAAATTGATCTATTTTGCTGCAGTTGCATAAAAAAAGCGTTAGAACATTAACGCTTTTTCATGGATTTATGGTGAATTTATAAAATTAAGTTGCCCAGGTTCTGCCCACTTCTTCTAATGGGATACAGGCCTGATATATTCCGGGTATATCTTCATATCGAAGTACTTGAGTTGCACCCGGTTCTGACGTAAAAAACCCAATCATAGTGAGCTCCTTGAAGAGAAGGAAAAACTGCGGGCCCTCTAAGGGTTCACTCTCAATGGCCTCAACATTTTTTATGGATGCAAACTCAAACATCTCTTCACTTGTAAGGCGATCAAAGGATTTCCCGGTTTCATCTTCGCAGACTTCATTAAAGGAAGCCAAACCCTCTAAAAACAGTTCGCGCTGCTCTTCGGTGTAGATATCCTTGACCATGCTTTCAATAAACCCGGGAACTCCGGCATCGGTGGCTCCGGGAGTTTCGCCTGCAGGTATAATGGTTTCTGAAAGTGCCGTTACTATTGCAGCCTGCTTTGCATTAAACAAACTTGGTCGCCATATGTCTGTGGATGGGGTACAACCCTTCAAAACCCCCAAAATACTGGGTGCAAATACCACGCCGCCCATTAGCAGTGCCGTACGTTTAATCGCTTCTTTTCTGTCTATTCTTTCCATAATAATTAATACTTATAGATTCCCTTTTTTTAATTCTTCTGCAGCATAGTTGGCTGCGCGAGCTGTAAATGCCATATATGTAAGTGATGGATTTTGACAGGCTGCCGATGTCATACAGGCGCCGTCTGTAACAAATACGTTTTTACAGCTGTGCACCTGGTTCCACTTATTCAGAACAGAAGTTTTCGGATCGCGGCCCATTCTTGCGGTACCCATTTCATGGATCCCCAGACCCGGCCCGCCGGGATCATCAAATGTAGTTACATTTTTCATACCGGCTGCTTCCAGCATTTCAGCAGCATCATTTTTCATATCCTCACGCATTTTGAACTCATTCTCCTTGAATTCAACGTCAAAGACCAGTGTAGGCTGACCCCACTTGTCTCTCTTCTCATGATTCAGGTAGACACGGTTCGAGTGATCGGGCAGCATCTCACCGAAAGCGGTCATACCCATCGTCCACTTTCCGGGGGTTTGAATGAACTCTTTAAGCGGTTTACCGATAGCAAGCTCTCGAACCCCGCGCTGCCATCCCTGACGGCTTGCCCCACCCTGGTAACCAAATCCCCTCAAATAGGGACGATCGTTACCATTCAGATTTCGAAATCGCGGAATATAGAATCCTGTTGGCCGGCGCCCCCAATAGTACCGGTCTTCAAAACCGTCATATTGACCGTTTGCCCCAACACGGAAATGATGGTCCATCACATTGTGGCCCAATTCACCAGAGTCATTACCTAAACCGTTTGGAAACCGGTCCGACCTTGAATTGAGCATAATCATTGTGGTGTTCATGCAGGAGGCGTTCAGAAAAATGATGTTTGCATAAAATTCATGCGTTTCCATTGTTTCGGCATCAATAACACGAACACCTGTAGCCTTACCTAACTCTTCATCATAGATCACAGAATCAACAATTGAGTGGGGTCGAAGCGTCATATTTCCGGTAGCTTCTGCTGCGGGCAGTGTGGATGCATTGCTGCTGAAGTATGCACCATAAGGACAACCACGCATACAGAGATTCCTGTTCATACAACTGCCTCTTCCTTTATGCGCCTGTGAAAGATTTGCAACCCGGCCGATTGTTAAAACGCGGTTAAACTTTTCAGCCATCGATTCTTTTAAATGATCTTCAAGACAGTTGAGATCCCAAGGCGGTAAAAATTCACTGTCGGGCAGCTGAGGAAGGCCCAAAGCCTGCCCACTGATACCTGCAAACCGTTCTACGTGAGAATACCAGGGAGCCAAATCATCGTATCGTACTGGCCAGTCAACCGCGACACCCTCTTTGGCATTGGCTTCAAAATCCATTGGAGATAATCGATAGCTGTGGCGGCCCCACATCAGGGATCGGCCACCCACGTGATAGCCCCGTATCCAGTCGAAACGCTTTATCTCTTCATAGGGCTGATCGGTATCCCTGACCCACCAGTGCTTGGTAGTCTGGCGAATGGTATAGCCGGTTCTCATCTGCTTCTGATAGTGCTCTGCTTCTTCAGGTGTTACCCTGTCGTTGTGTGAAATTTCCCAGGGTTTTTTAAACATTGTCGGGTAATCTTCAACATGCTTTACATTCCTTCCACGTTCAAGTACAAGTGTATTTAAACCGTTTTCAGTAAGCTCTTTAGCAGCCCATCCGCCGCTTATTCCGGTACCAACCACGATGGCATCATAGCTGTTATTTTTCTTAGCCTTTACATTTAAATTCATGCCTGCTTATTCTTAAAAGTTGTTGTTACTGAATAGATCAAAGCTCTTTTATTTTGATATTCCTGAATTTCACCACGTCTCCATGGTCCTGCAGACCAATATGCCCTTCCCTCATGGCACCAAACTCGGGATGCCCCACAAACTTACTGTTGCGTATCATCTCAAACCATTCAGGTGTCCAGCGCTCATATTCGAGGATTTTTTCACCGTTCTGCCAGTGTTCAATCTTTGGCCCGTCTGACACTATTTTAACAGAATTCCACTCGCCGTACGGTTTTGTGTTTTGAGGATCAGCCGGAATCAGATCATAGAGAGAGCCTGCTTTTCGGTTTCCAGCAATTCCCTGATCTGCATCGGGGTGATTTTCATTATCCAGAATTTGCATCTCAAGACCCGACCAATAGATCGCCTGTGTGGGCTGTTCAAGCACATGATAAAAAATACCGCTGTTACCGGCTCTTTCAATATTCCATTCAATCTTAAAGATGTAATCGCCGAATTTCCTTTTGGTGATAATGTCCAGCCCGGAGCTCCAGCTTTCGGTTTGAGGCGGCCTGTAAACCAAGGCTTCATCCTCAATACGCCAGCCTTCATCGGGAAATGCGTCCATATTGTAGCCCCGCCAGTGTTCTGTGGAGCTGCCGTCAAAAAGTAACATCCAGCCCTCGGCTTTTTCTTCTTCTGTGAGCATGTTGTGTTGCTGAGCAAAAACTGTTTCAAAAAGACAAGCTATAATAAACAGAAAAGTTAAGTGAATTAAAATTTGTCGCATAATTTCATTTATAAAGTTTTCATTTCAACGGGAGCCCAATTTACCGGACGATTTTCGGCCAGACTGACATTGGTCAACAGAGCTGGTCCGGCAGGCCGAAAAGTGCCACAGCGCCAAGCCCGGCTTTTTTAAGAAAAGATTTTCGCGAGAGATCCGGCTTATTATCTTCATTCATACTTACAATAATGATTTAGATTAATGTAAATCAATCAGGAATCATTGAAAGTAGAAAAAATGAACCTTATAAATAAATGAAGTGCAAAAAATTTTCTGAATCCGTTTCAAGCGGGCTCAGTCCATTTTCAGGAGTTGTGTAGGTTGAGTTTTTAGCCTAAACCAATACCGTTTTATAGATCGATATTAACGGCTTCTCTCCCAATCGCCTGTGGTTCTGCTGTGGCGAATTGAATCAGGGTGAAGAAAAGAGTCCAATCTCATGATTTGTTCACTGTTCAATATTTCGGCGGCCTCCTCCCTGAAAGATTCATAGTGTGTTCTGATGGTTTCCCGTTCGCTGGCCCTGAACTCTCTCATCTCTTCACGAAGCTGCATGCGGTATTTACGCATTTTTCCAAAGAGTTCATCTCTTTGGTCTTCCTGCAGTTCAAGATATTCAGCCATGCGATTTAAAGTTCTCTGCTGCGCTCTTTCAGGTTGATCACGACGCTGACCGCCTCTGAATTGCTGCCATCTCTCCCCTTCTTCTGTTTCAGTAATGAGCGACTGATCGCGATTTTCACCAATCAAATCGGTATTACTGATTAAAATTCCTGAAGCAAACCCAATGATAAAAATGGTAAGAAATGCCAGGATGGTTTTTGTTTTGGTAGTCATAATCACCTTTCTATTCAAATTCAGTTATCAGAATCAAACCACTCGTCAAGGTAGAGCACATAGTTGTCTGCATAGCTCTCTTCATAAGAGTAAAATATTTCATCAAATGCAGGATCGCCGTTCATTACGCCATTTTGGGCAATATAAAATAGTGAGGTACCCGCCAGTATAAGCAGTGAAGCGGCAAGTGCGTATTTCCGGAACCAGAACAGTGCCGCATCCTCAAACTCTACTGCTCCCTTTTTAGAATCCGTCTCTTCAAGATCCTTAAGAATTCCATGAATTCTGACGTTGTTCCGGTCTGCCATCAGGCCTCGATAGGCTGAAGAGAGATCGGGCAGATTCATGATATCATNATAGCTTTGCAACAGNCCGGGATAAGCCCGGAGCTGTTCTTCTAATTCAAGGCGTTCCTTTTCACTGAGCCGGCCATCGGCTGCATCAACGATTTTTGCCTCTATATCTTCTNGTTTCATAGTTGATCTTCTGTTTTCCCGGTTCATGATTGATCCACTCCCATCTTTTTAAGCATAACTGCCAACTCATTTCTTGCCCTGAACATCCTGTTTT
>SL_8KL_010_SEDDRAFT_10003783_pt1 | contig 12387 bp, 9 predicted proteins | sample SodLakKL_010_SED_4_FD_11160 | JGI IMG/M metagenome (IMG submission 11160) | reverse complement strand
AAAAAAGAAAAATTGTTTTTTTGGTTATCTGAGCATCTCTGTTAGTCTGTCTTTGAAAAGATAGAGCCCTACTACAACACCGATTATGATTATCGGTATCAGCGCGTACACTACGTACTGTCTCCAGGCCGGAGGATCTACGGTGATCGTCTCCTCTATATTGTTGTCATACCAAAGATCCTCGGGTTCTTCCGCATCGGTTATGGTCACGTTCACCATGTTTTCTCCATCTTCTTCAGGTTCCCACTCAAAGCGGATCGTTACTGTTTCGCCTTGAGCTATTTCCGTTATGTTCAATTCCTCGCCATCTTGGTAGAATCTCACTTCGTCTATAGTGACTCGTACTCCGTTGACAGTTAGATTTGTATGTATGTCTTCAGCTTTCAAATCACCGATATTCGTTACGTTGACGCTGATGGTTATCGTATCGCCGACTCTAGGGTTTTCGTCCGAAAATTCCAGATCATGAACCATAAGATCAGGTACAGGACCTCTCTCTATTATGATAGTCTTCTCTATCTCTCTGTAGTTGCCTTCGCTGAAATCCCCCTCGTCAGAGACGTTCAACCGGATGGTGTATTCCCCTGCTTCAGTAAATTCTTCGTATGTCCAGTTTGATTCTGTTATTCCGTCTCTTAACGTTTCATTTGCATCTTCATCAATAAGAGTCCAATTGTAATGCAATGCACTACCTTCATATTCTTCAGGATGTGCTATTATCTCTGTGCCGTTGAAAGTCACGTTTGTTACTCCTCTTTGCATCCTAACAGTAGGCTCATAGGTGGAATTATCATTCCACTCTATGCTGAAGTCGCCTTCAGGCTCAGTGATATCCATCACTCTAACGGTTATGTTGTTATCATCGTTCCAGTTTCCGACTGCATCAGTTACGTTTAAGTTTACATTGTATTCGCCCGGAACATCGAAGACATGAGTGATATTCTCCACATCACGATCATGTATTCCGCTATCATCGCTAAAGTTCCACTCATACCAGTCTACTTGCCCTGTCCCTATGTCTTCGAAGTACGTAGCGTTGAACTCTACTTCTTCAGTTTCATTGACATAAGCTGTTCTTTCATCGAGATCATCTGTTTCGTCTACAGAGATGTTCTCGTCGTTTACGACTATATACGGTGTATCATCAGGCACTCGGGGTCCTTCACCGTCTACTAGGACTGTAACGTTCCCTTCTATCTTCTCGTCTTCGGTCCTTGCGATGAGATTCCATTCTCCGGTTTTGTTGAAACGGTGGGTGATCTCTATGCCTTCATCGATTTCTTCGCCATCTAGGAACCACAGGAAATCATCACGACCACGATAATCAGCTGTCAACTGTAATTCTGTATCGTTCCTTACAACGTAATACCCTTCTTTCTTTTCAAATCTCCAAGGCTGTCGTTCCAAAATGATTTCAAGTTCTTCTAAGTCAGATTCTATGATGTCAAGAGTTATCCATGATCTCAGATCCTCTTCTAAATCGACCTCATGTGGGTCGATCGTGAGCTTAGTGTAGCCGATTACATCCACATTCGGTATGTGTTCCTCTGTGTCTTCTCCTCTGTATCTTTCGTAGTCTTCTCTCAAATGTATTTCGTAAGTGTAATTCCTTCTATTACCATACATCCTATCGTGTTCAACATTCAAGTCGATGATGTGTCTTCCAGGTCCGATTTCGACTGGTTCATATATCCTTGTTGTATTGAAATATATCTCTCCTTCGAAGAGATTAGATGCGTTGATATTGCCTTTAAGCTTGTCTGTGAAATTTTCGCTGAATTCTGCTGTGTAATTCTTGAGTTCAAAAACCGTTTCATTGACTGTTATGAATTCAGGCGTAGATGTGATGTTCGTAGTGTAGTTCAATCTTTCCTTGAATTTTTCTACCTCGGCTTCAGTTAGATTTCCATCTCCATCTCCAAGAGCAAGATCTATTTGCATTGCTAGATTACCGATAGAGGAATAATCTAAAGTTTCCATTTTCGTACCGGCTCTGATACTTCGATTAGTGGTTACGGTGAGATTGTCTTCTTCTGTTTCCTCATCATAGTCAAAGACGATATCAGTATGGAGCATTTCTGGTTCGGATTCGTAGACTGTATTCTTATCTAAATTTATCTCTCTGTTCTCCTCATCAAATGAGATCGAATCATTTACTAAAGGTCTATAACCGGGTGTATCTACAACCAAAATATAATCATAATCGATCGGTGCTCTGATTCTGAATGTTGGCCCTTCTTTTGTTCTCTGTAGGAGCCCTATATCTTTATTGTAAAGTGTTATCTGCATCTTCTCTCTGATTCCTCTACCGTCTTGATCTACTAATCGTCCTTCTAATACAGGGGTATCCCTTAGCGTAATATCTTCTAAGATGGTTTTATCAGAATTCTCATCTAGATTAACTGGATGTGTGAAGTTAGGCGCATAGCCTTCTTTTTCTACCATCAAACTTCCACTGAAACCACTGTAGATGTCTATTTCAAATGTCGCATTTTCCTCACAAACCACTTCGTAATTATCGTGATAGAAACCCCTAGTTCTATTTTGGAGAGTTATCGTGACTTCGTCTAAATCTTCTACTGGTCCCTCTTCGGTAGTAACGTTGAACTCTAACGTATGATCGATGACATCAGTATCAACTTCAATATCCTTTATGATGTCTTCATCAGAGATTTCGATTGCTTCGGTGGTCCTCATATATGCGATATCATCTACAATTTGAGAGGAGAATATTATCTCATAATAACCTGGTGTTACATCGGTGAATTCGTAATAATCTTCGGAGGTGTATTCATTCCAGGTTTCACCCGTGGATAGACTTTTTAGCTTGATTTCTAGATCCGATTCAATTGGGACATATGGCATGGGATCAATGAATCCTTCTATTGTATAGGTATATTCTTCATTTTCATGTTCGGTCGCTTCTACGGGCTGGGCGTTCCATTGGACTACCATTAACCCTGACATCACGAGGAATAGTACTATCAGGGTGGTAGCCATCTTGTTCAGTTTTCCAGATTTCATGTATAGTTCCTCCTTATGCTTTACATATTGTCAGAGATTGCGGTTTCATGAGAGTACCCCCTATAAATATTTTTTCAGAACACTCTCTCAAATCGATGAATGTTGGAGCTTTTACGCAAAAACATTTTTCCAGCCCGGGAGCCTTAGCGAGTAACTTCGAGGGCAAAGAATAAAATGTTTAAGCGCCTTAGTAAGCATAGATAATGATGAAACATAAAAGGAAGAGTAAAAGGAAAAATAACAAAACTTGCGATGTAAAGGGCTGTGATGAAGAAAAAAGGAAATCTCTGTCCAAAAGTAAGGTGAGGGAAAAGACAGATCTAAAAATAGATAGTTCTGGGAGGAATGCATACCTCTGCAAGGAACACTACAAAGAGTATAAGAAGGCTACAGAGGACGAACGTAGAGCGAAAAGATTGAGCTGGGACTAGTTAAAAGAGTCGTAATTCCAACTTGTAAAAAATGTAATCGAAGAGGTCCTTATTAAAAAATAAGGGAAAAGTACTTTAAGTATAGTATAAATCAATAGGGAGTGAGAAAGAAGTGGTCTTTGATGTCTAAAAAAATTATTAACAAGGCATATTTGATAACATATCTATTATCAATTTTGTTTCTATCAATCTTTGATTCTGGAAAACCTAAGAGAGTAAAAGTTCCCAAGATGGAAGCGGAACAGAGTGAAAAAATAAGAAGTCAGGAAGGTCCGTCTGACTATACTAAGCTTCCGTCAATTGGGAAGGAATCTCTAAGTGAGGTTGAACTCATACCGGTCAGGGAACCTTTCAGTTACTCTCGGATATTATTTGATGATGAAGAGAACGAGTATATTTATCAGGCTGTTGAACCCACACTTACTGATAATGAAAGAAGGATGATGGAAAGGATAAAAGATACTTTGGATAAGGCACTTTCTTATGAATGGAAGACAATGGAGAAAAAGGACAAAGAGTCATTCATTAGAGAGGCGGTCAAAAGTTATATCGGAAGCAGGGATCTAGATATAGGTGAGAAGTCGAAGCAGCGTATCCTTTACCATATAATCCGGGATTACGTAAGATTTGGTCCTCTAGATGTACTGATGAGTGATGAGAATGTGGAGGATATCTCTTGTGATGGGATAGATATTCCAATCTTCATTTACCATTCGAAGTACGAATCTATAAGGACTAACATAAGATTCGAAGATGAAGATAAACTTAACTCGTATATAATCCAGCTGGGGCAGCGTTGTGGGAAGCAGGTATCTGTATCTACCCCGATCCTCGATGGAACTACCCCTGAAGGACATAGGGTCCAGGCCACCTATGCAGATGAAGTTTCTACACGAGGCTCCTCCATAACAGTGAGAAGGTTTAAGAAAGAGCCTTTCACACCTATAAAAATTATAAAATACAATACTGCAAATCCTGAGATGATCGCTTATCTTTGGTTGATGGTAGAGAATGAAAAATCTTCTATAGTTGCCGGTGGCACAGCTTGTGGAAAAACCGCGACACTAAACTCCATGACACTTTTTATCCCTCCAGGTTTGAAGATCGTTTCACTCGAAGATACGAGAGAGATAAACCTACCCCATGAAAATTGGATTCCCAGTACGACTAGAGCCGGTATGACCATGAGCCAGGGAAAAGGAAAGGACCCTGGCGAGGTGGATATGTACGACCTGGTGAGGAATGCTCTTCGACAAAGACCAGACTATATAATCGTAGGAGAAGTTAGAGGCGAAGAAGCCCATGATATGTTCCAGGCTATGGCTACTGGACACGTTACGTACAGCACTATGCACGCTGATTCTGTTCAATCGATGGTCCACAGACTTGAAAATCCGCCTATCAACTGTCCGAGAGTTCTTCTCACCGCGCTGAGTTTTGTCATAATACAGAAATTTGCAAGGATCGACGATGAAGAGGTGAGGAGGATACAGGAAATCACGGAGATCGTAGCTTTTGAGCCTGAAAATGATGAACTAATCACCAATACAGTATTTAAATGGGAAAGATCTACAGACAGCTACAGTTACAAAGGTCACAGTTATAATTTTGAAGAAATACAGACCGCAAAAAACTTGACTCAAGAGGAGATGGATGAAGAGTTTGAAAACAGGGTAGAAGTAGTGGAATATATGGTCGAAGAAGACATGGTCCACTATAAAGATATCTCAAAAATTGTGAACTCCTATTACAAGGAACCAGAAGAAACACTGGCTAAAATAAGGGAAAGGAGGGACGGATGAAAATGTCTAAATTGAAAGATTCATTTAGCGGTTTCGAATTCAAAGATGGGTCCTTTTTATCATCTAAAAGAGCAAAAACAGGGGGGGAAGTGGAAACCTACGGACCGCACATGAAAAGATTACCCAAATCCACTGTTCCAGAGTACTTGACCCTTACCCCATATCAGAAATTTTGCTGGAAGCTTATGGGCCCTGTAGTCGAGAGAAAGGAGATCGAAGATGAGCAGTTAGAAAGAAACCTACTAGAAGCTCATATGAAGATGAGAGTTGAAGAGTACATTGCTTATGTTTGGATGAGTACTATATTTGCTGCTGTTGGAGGGCTCGTTGGTGCAATAGTTTTAGGTTTGATACTTTCAACTGTTCTGGGATCCTTAGCTTACATAATAGCAGGGGCAACATTGGTTCTAACCCCTGTCGCGACCTATTTCGGTTTAAGATACGCTCCAACGAGCAAGGCTAATTCAAGGGGTAAAAAGATAGATGATAAGTTAGCAGATGCTATGAGCTTTATCGCTTCGATGGCCTCCGCCAACATAAATATAGATATGATCTTTAAAGAACTAGCTAAGCAGCCTCTTTATGGTGAAGTCTGTGAGGAAGCTAAATGGATAACCCGGGATACTGAGATACTCGGATTGGATATCCTGACTGCTCTTAATAGAGCCTCCGATAGATGTCCCTCTGACAATTTTAGAGAGTTCCTTCAGGGTGTGGTTACAACTTCTACTTCTGGTGGTCAGTTGAAACCTTATTTCAAAGGTAAGATGGAGGAATATCAAGATGAGAGAAAATTACAGGTACAGCAAAATATGGAGACTCTCGGAATGTTGGCTGAGTCATTCGTAACTGTTGTTGTGGCTTTTCCCTTGTTCTTAGTGGTTATCATCGCGATAATGTCTTTGATGGGCGGGATGGGCGGTGGAAACCCGATACCTTTCCTCTATGCGGTGGTCGGCCTCATGATACCCGGTTCACAGGTAGGATTCATATTTATAATATGGTTGGTCAACCAGGATTGATGATAATATGGCGGAAAATGAAATGAAAGGATCATTCGAAAAAGTCCTCTCTCTTGGATATGCAAAAGAGGTATTGATAGTCTCAGTTATCGGAGGGGCGATGATCGCCTTCATAGCGGTACTCGGTGCTATCGGAGTAGGATGGGTTCCGTTAGATCCGCTCGATTGGGCGATGATCAGCGCTATGGTGTTTGTAGGTCCCTTTGGATTCTATGTTAGTCACAAACAAAAACAGATCGAACGTATAGAGAGAAGGCTACCAGATTTTCTTAGAGATGTATCAGAGGCAGGTCGTTTCGGCATGACCTTATCCGAGGCTATAGTGGTTTCCGCTAGGGGGCGATATGGAGAACTTACCCCGGAAATAAAGAAGATGGCTGCCCAGATAAAATGGGGAGTTCCAGCTAACAAGGCTCTCAGCTTATTCTCTGAGAGGGTCAATACAGATCTTGTGAACAGGGTCGTTGCGATAATAACTAAAGCTAACGAGGCTGGCGGTAATGTTGCCGATGTCTTGAATATGGTATCACAGGATGCTAAAGAAGTCCATAGGTCAGAAGATGAGCAGAAAATTGCGATGACCTCGTATCTCGCCGTGATCTATATCTCTTTTGCGGTCTTTATCGTTGTGATTATAATCCTGAATACGCAGTTCTTGACTCAGATGGAGCAGGCAGGAGCAGGATTGGAAGCTGAAGGTGCTGAAGAGGTGGGAGGAGCAGATGTGGCGCAGATCCAAGTTGAACATATCCCTGTAATTCGGTACATATTTGCTCTTGCGGTCTTCGCACATGCTGTAGGGGATGGTATAGTTGCAGGTGTTTTGCAGACTGGCCAGATAACAAATGGGATGAAACATAGTTTCATATTGTTGGCGATCGGATTTTTCAGCCTTAGAGTTCTGTTTGGTGGAATGGGATTGATGCTATGAGGTATATAAAATGGCGATGAGTATAGGAGAGAGATTGAAGAATATCGTATCCGGAAATGAAGGTCCTACAAAGGTTAAGTTACCATCGAGTGAAAGTAGTGATTCTGCATTTTCTGAAGAGATCACACCTATACCGAAAATAGCCGATGAAAACGTTAAAGAGATAGAGACCGAGGCTGTAGATGAACCATATACCTATGTGAGGATCAAGTATGACAATACTTCTAATGAATATATCTATGAGGTGATCGAACCTCCGCTAACTGATGATGAAGAAGAGGTATTGCAGATAGTTAAAGATAGACTCATCGATATAGTCGAGATGATAGAGCTAGAGACCGAGGAAGAAAAAATAGAGTACCTAAAACATAAGGTGAGAAATATACTGCAAGACTTAGACCTTCAACTAAAACCCACATCTAGAGAGCGACTGATGTATTACATCAGGAGAGATTTCCTTGGTTTTGGCCCCATAGATGTGATGATGGAAGATCCGAATCCAGAAGACATTTCATGTGATGGAATCGGGATACCGATCTATGTATTTCATCGTAAATACGGCTCCATGAAGTCCAATGTAAAATTCGATAATTCCGACGAACTAGACAATTATGTGATATGGTTAGCCCAGAGGAGCGGTAAGCATATCTCTGTAGCGGATCCTATGTTAGATGCTACTATGCCTGATGGTTCTCGTTTACAGGAAACTCTGGGAACGCATGTAACTCAGAAGGGTTCTTCTTTCACGATAAGACGATTCGAGGAGGAACCCTATACTCCTATAAATCTGATAAAATTTAAAACCTTCAATCCGGAGATGATGGCTTACGCTTGGATAGCCATCGAAAACGGACAATCCATGCTGATATGTGGAGGAACTGCTTCCGGGAAGACAACCACTTTGAATGCAATCCTTTTATTCATACCTCCTCAAGACAAAATAGTTAGTATTGAGGATACTAGGGAACTTAACTTACCTCATGAGAACTGGGTTCCTTTACTGACTAGGAGTGGATTTGGTGAGATGGATGAAGAGACCGGTAGAAGGGCTGGAGAGATCGATATGTATGAACTTCTCCAGGCTGCTCTGAGACAAAGACCTCAATATCTGATGGTGGGTGAGGTAAGAGGTGAGGAAGCCTATGTCGTTTTCCAAGCTATGGCGACGGGCAAGAGTGCTTACACCACTTTCCATTCCGAAGATGTACAGACCATGGTGAATAGGATGGAGAATGATCCTATAAATCTACCGAGAGCACTCGTGGGCGCTTTAGATGTAGTCGTGATGCAGGCTAAAGTGAAAGTCGGGACTAAGATGGTAAGAAGGATTAAAAACATGACAGAGATAGTGGGTGTAGATCCTGATACAGAGGAACTCATAACCAATAAAGCATATACTTGGAATCCTGCAGACGATTCTTACAGCTACGGCGGTCACAGTTATATCTACGAAAAAGTAGCCCAGTCCAAGAACTGGACCCAGAGAGAGATGGAAAGGGAAGTGAAGAGACGGAAGATGGTACTTGATTATATGGAAAAAGAGGAGATATTCAATTATAGGGATTTTGCTCGTATGATCTCTTCATATTATAGGGATAAAAATGCCGTAATGGAGAAAGTTAGGAAGAGGTTGGATGAAGATAAGGATGAAGAATTCAGTTACGATTGAATGGTGAAATAAATGGCAGGACTAAGGAGAAGAACAGAAGGATCGGAAGAGGGGGTAGCTACTACCGTAGGGACAATAATGGCTCTATTGATATTTTTGAGTATACTTTCTCTTATAACTCAGCAGTACGTTCCAGTCTGGATGGAAGATAATGAAGCCTATCATATGGATGAGGTGAAGGGACAATTTGCTGATCTGAAAAGTGGGATCGATATTATGGTGATTAATGAAAGAACGGATTACCCCTTATATTCTTCAGTGAATCTTGGTACTGCTGGCATTCCTTTATTTGCAGGTTCAAGTCCAGGGAGACTGACTTTCAGTCCTAGATGGGGTGAGGAAGAGAGAGGTATGTCTATTAACTTTACTGATGGAGATGAATTAGTTTCCTTTTCCGACAGTACAGGCAATATCTCTTATCAAGCGATCAATAGGGAATTTGAAGACCAGAGTTTGATATATGAACACGGATCTATAATCCTCGAGCAGAGAGATGGAGAGATAATGAGGGCTAGACCTCAGATCTCCATAGAAGAAGTTAATGGCGAGGAATACGATATAAGCATGACTATGATCCATCTCACTGGTTCTTCGAGAGATGTAGCCGGCACATCTAGAGTGGGTGTGACCACTGAATTAGTCAGTACCTCTAGGCACACATATTCTGATGTAGATAATTTGAATTGGACCCTGACCACTGCGTATCCGGAATTGTGGGAGAACTACTTCAATAATGAAACCGACGCTACGGCTGAGTCGGACGGGAACATGGTCAATATTACCATGCCTACTGATGAAGATGGAAATTATAAGATTAATGAACTTGATATCACAAGAGTTAGGGTTGAGATAGAGATAGGGAGTTAATTGAGCGCTCATAGCTCAGTGAGTTCCTACTTATTTATCTACTAGGGAAAATATACAGTAACCTGATTAAAATTATCGTGAATTTAGTTTATTGATAATCAATTCTAAAAAGTGTGTTTTTGATCTTTTAAACTTCTAACTCCATTATTCAATGATCTTTGGCCCAGTTGTAGTCTCTTCTTTTAGCGGATTTACCGAATCCGCAAGAGGCGCAATATCCGTCTTTCACATTGTAAGCTTTGTTTCCACAGCGTCTACACTGGATATGTGTTTTACCAGATGATTTTTTTCCTTGAGACGGTGTTCCTTTAGACATATCTATCTACCTCAGGGTGATACATAAACCACGTTGTCCCCTCTTACCAATGCTTCGTCCATCTCTCTGGTCTTCTCTCCGTTGATGTATTCCTTCACATCTTCCATCACCAAGTTCAGATGAGGATCGTAACCATCGAGCTTACCTCTATATTCCTTACCATATTTCAGCTCTACGATAACGTTGTTTCCTAGATTATTGTTCAATATTGTGAGGGGTCTATTATCGGTCATCAAGGGACTTAATAATTACATGTACTTAAATCTAATCCTCCGTTAGTTTCTTGAAAGACCGAAAAACTATTTTGTCAGTTTTCGATTATCCCATGAATGTCAAATTTCATAGTGTTAGAAGGTATAGATGGTTCGGGGAAATCGAGCTTAGCTAGATTTTACAAGGAGGAACATGAAAAAGTATTCCTTACCAGAGAGCCAACAGATCTTCCTGCTGGAAGCCTAGCCCAAAAAGCTGCCCATGAAGAGACTTCTCCTTTTAAAGACCTATTTTTATACCTCGCGGATAGGGTTGAACATACGGAAGAGATCAAGACTAAATTGGATGAAAACTTCAAAGTGATCTGTGATAGGTATTGGGGCTCGACAGCAGCCTATCAAGCTGCATATGATGAGATCGAGTTGAGTTACGCGGAAGAAATACAAATGCCTTTTATTCTCAAACCAGACATGACTTTTCTTTTTGATCTAGACCCAGAGATATCTTTGGATAGATTATCTGATCGAGAACAAAAAAGCAAATATGAGAGACTGGACTTTCTCCGAAAAGTGAGGAAAAATTATCTAACTCTAGCTGAAAGACATGATTGGATTATAATAAACGCCGAAGAGAGCTTGGAGAAGGTAAAGAAAGACTTTTTCGATTCAGTAGAGAAAATTTGTTGAAATTTAAAATTAAGAAAGGGTTTTTGGGTTGATCGACCTGTTCACATCATTCCGGGCATTCCGCCGCCCATTCCGCCTGGACCACCGGGTGGCCCTCCGGCTGGCGGTCCGCCGCCTTCATCTCCGCCTCCACCTTTGGAGGCGATGACATCGTCAATCCGTAGGATCATATTGGCGACTTCTGTAGCGGCTTCGATGGCTTGGCTCTTGACTCTCAACGGCTCGATGACCTTAGACTCGGTCATATCTGAGACTTCTCCACTGACAATCTCTATACCGTGGTTCTTTAGACCTTCCTCTTCGTGAGCGTTGTTCAATTCCATCAACACGTCTATTCCATCGATACCGGCGTTCTCGGCAAGTGTTCTCGGTATGACGTCTAAAGCGTTAGCGAAAGCTTCGATAGCGAGTTGTTCTCTACCTTTGACTTTACCGGCATAATTCTTCAATCTGTTTCTCAGTTCGATCTCGACGGCTCCTCCGCCTGGAAGTATAGCCTTATCTTCAATAGCGACACCAACGACTTTAAGAGCGTCATGTACAGCTCTTTCAAGCTCATCTACAACGTGCTCTGTACCTCCTCTGAGCAGGAGAGATACAGCCTTTCCTTTCTCTCCGTCTTCTACGAAGGTCATCTGACTATCACCTATCATCTTTTCAGCGACCGATTTGGCCTTACCTAGATCTTCTTCACTGAGATCGTTCAAATTAGTGACTACGTTCCCACCTGTAGCTCTTGCCAATTTCTTCATGTCAGATTTCTTGACCCTTCTGATCGCGAAGATACCTTCCTTTGCAAGATAGTGCTGAGCCAGGTCATCTATCCCTTTCTGGCATAGAAGTACGTTAGCTCCAGCATCTTTAACTTTATCGACCATCTCTTTTATGCTCTCTTCTTCTTTGTTCACGAACTGTTCAAGCTGATCTGGATCGGTAATTTCTATCTCAGCGTCGACTTCGGTCTCCTTTATCTCCATCGCAGAGTTAAGCAGAGCGATCTTTGCATCTTCTATCTCAGAGGGCATATTGGCGTGGGGCCTTTCTTTGTCCAACAGTATTCCATTGATAAGTTCGGTCTTGTCCACTCCAGCTCCAGCTTTCTTCTCTACTTTTACATTATCGATATCGACTGTGTATTCGTCGTTCTCTTTTTCAGCTACATGCCTTACCGCCTCGACGGCCATTTCAGCTAATCTTTCTCTATCTCCCTCAATAGCTTTTCCAGTCATCGCCGTCATGGCTATCTCCTTCAGTTTTTCTTCATCATCTATGTCTATCTCTAGTTTGTTTTCTTCTAGTATTTCTCTAGATTTTTGAGAAGCTAGCCTAAAGCCCTTCGCTATAACACTTGGATGGATGTTCTGTTCTATCAGATTTTCAGCTAACTTCAAGAATTCACCTGCTAGAACTACAACCGTGGTAGTTC
>SL_8KL_010_SEDDRAFT_10003782_pt1 | contig 12388 bp, 12 predicted proteins | sample SodLakKL_010_SED_4_FD_11160 | JGI IMG/M metagenome (IMG submission 11160) | reverse complement strand
CTGGAAGAAGCTATCGAGCTGGGACTTTCTTACCTGGAAGAAGAGTAAGTTCCGGTTGTAATTCAACGTCGATTTTAACGTTCCGCAGTCCATTTGAAGTTCGGTATTCAGTTGTTATTAACTGCAGGGAGCGTGGGGCGGGGAGCAGGGCGCAAAATCAAGTTCAAAGGCATAAATCAAAATCAAGTGCAGAAAACAAAACCAAGAGCGAGTAGTGGTAAAGATGAATGAATTTGGTTTTGAATTTAACTCCACGCCCCCTGCTCCAAGCCCCCTGCGCTTTATTACCGATTACTGCCCTCCCCCATGGATTTCGGAGTACGTCCTATTCAGGTGATTGCCCGGGATAGGTTGGCTTAGTTAGTTAACCACCTCTTGCAGGACTTTACCCTGGGTTTCCAGGTGGACATCGGGGTCAAGTCCGAGCATTTCTAACACGGTCGGAGCAAGGTCGACGTTCTCCGCTGCTGCTCTTCCCTCAACTTCAACTCCCTCAGCAACCCCGGCGCCCGAGTAAATCATGGGCACATACATGTCGCTGTCGCGCAGTGAGCCGTGCTGGCCGTGGCTTTCAAAAGCGACAGTGTAGTTCGGGTGAACGGAGACAAAGAAGTCGGGGGCTCTCTCCGGGTGGTTAAGATTTATCTCAGAAAGTGTCCCGTCAAGTCCGGAAATATCGTGTTCGGAGTGGATATATTCGGCAAAATCCTGTTCCTGCAGCCATTCAGCTGTTTCGCTTAAACGGTTGGAATCTTCAACGTAGAGTGAAAAAGCCAATCCACCGTTGCTGTAGGCGGCGTGTTCAATCCCCTTGTCGTCCAGTTCGGGGAAGTCGGGTTCGTCAAAACCGCCGTCCATTATCGTGTTTTCGGGGTTGCGGATATTAGTCATGCCGTGATCGGACGGAATAATAATTGTGCTATATTCAAGCAAACCCTCGCCCTCTAAGTATTCAACAAAATCACCAATCAGGCTGTCAACGTGTGTTATTGAGTCAAGGTAATCTTCTTCGGCACCGTGCTGGTGGCCGATGTAGTCGAGGCCGGCGAAGTTTGCGAGCAGGAACTGCGGGTCACGCTGTTCGACAACGTCGATCAACACGTCGTAGAGGTGATCGTCCATCTCCTGCTTGTATTCGACCGCTTGATCCCAGGAACCGTTAACTTCAGTTTCGTAACGTTCCTCCCAGATATGTTCCGGAATATATTCTTCACCGTGGACCTGGTAGTCAGCGCCACGTGCTCCAACCAGTTCGTAGCCTTTCATTGCCAGGTAAGCGGTCTCCCAGCCTTTTTCTCTATCTAACACTTCAAAAATGGTGGGAACCGGTAGATCCTCCTGGGCGCCGTCGTAGTCGGGAAAGTCAGTGCTCCTGTGGGCAAAGTCGGGACTTCTGTAGCTGGCTCCAACAACGCCGTGCCTGTCGGCGTGGGTTCCGGTCGGCAGGGTAACGAAGTTAACTCGTGTCTGTGAAGGAGCGGATACTTTTGCTTCTTGATAAAAGACGCCGTTTTCAGCCAGTGCATCGAGAGTTGGTGTTTCAGCTTCCTCAAAATAGTCGGCCCGAAAAGCGTCGATGGCAAGCACATATATTCTCTGCTCGGGCTCAGGATCCGGACAGCCACTCAGCGGCACCACCAGGGCAACGACCAGAGAAATTAATAAAAGTTTGCTCAGGCGAGACGAAAAAGGTGTGCTTGAATTTTGCAAGGTAACCACTCCCTCTAAAGTATTATTCTTCCAATGCCTCTAAAATTCTATCGGGGGTGAAAGGACCTGTTCGCATGCGCACGCCAACCGCGTCGTAAATGGCGTTAGAAATCGCAGGGAGAGGTCCGTTTATACCGATCTCTGAAACAGATTTTGCGCCGTAGGGACCGGTATTCTCGTAAGTCGGTACGAGAATCGTTTCCATATCGGGCAGATCGGTCATTTTGTAGACATTGTAGCTGTCAAAGCTGGCGTTAACCAGCTTGCCCTTGCTGCTGAATTGAAACTCCTCTGTCAGGGCGTAGCTGATTCCGTTAAGGACGGCTCCCTCACACTGGCCCTCGGCCAGCCGGGGGTGAATAGCCGTGCCGCAGTCGGTGGCGTTGACGTAACGTAGCACTTCCGCTTTGCCGGTTTCGGTGTCCACTTCTACTTCAGCGAAGTGGGCCGAGAAAGGCGGCGGGGATTTGTGAGAAATGCTGGACTCATGAGCAGCAATTTGCCGTTGATCAGCTTCGTATAGAGAATGAACGGCAATTTCGGAGAAGCTGACAGTCTCGCCGTCGGGCCCGGCTACTTCCTTATAGCCAAGCTCAACGTCGTCGACGTCACATTCCAGCATCTTTGCGCCTCTTTCCAGGATCTGATCGCGGACGTTGGAAGCACATTTTTTCACAGCGCGTCCGCTCAGGTAAGTGGTGCTTGAAGCGTAAGCTCCGACGTCAAAAGGTGTCATGTCCGTGTCGGAGGAGTAAGGAATGATGTCATCGGTGGGCACTGCCAGTGTTTCAGCGGCAATCTGACTGAGGACCGTGTCACTTCCCGTGCCCAGGTCAGTTGCGCCCATGTGCAGGTTGAAGCTGCCGTCCTCGTTCATTTTGATTGAAGCGGCGGCCATGTCAATTTCCGGAATGGAACTACCCTGCATCAGGGTACACATGCCAAAACCCCGTTTTTTGGTCTTGTCGCCGGTCTCGCGACGCTTTTCTCGTTCGTCCCAGCCGAAGGCCTCTTTCCCCTGCTCAATACATTCCTCGAGTCCACAGGATTCTATTGTCTGTTCGACTCCCTCTTTACCTTCGCCGAGGGCGGCGAAGACGGGGGAAGTTTCACCTTCGCGGATATGGTTAATTTTTCGCAGCTCAACGGGATCCATATCCAGCTCTTCGGCCAGTTCGTCCAGTAAGGATTCAATGGCGAAATACCCCTGGGTAGCACCGTAACCCCGGTAAGCGCCACCGCTGGGCAAATTCGTGTAAACGACCGTGCCTTTGAAGCTGATTGCGTTAGCTTTGTTGTAGAGAGGCAGGACCTTGCTGCCGCTGTTGCAGACGATAGTTAAACAGTGGGAGCCGTAAGCACCGGTGTTCATCAGGATATGCATCTTGATGGCCTGAATTCTACCGTCGGTGTCGGCACCGACTGCCATGTCGAGAATCTCGTGATTACGAGTCCGGGAGGAGGCAAACTCCTCGCGGCGGTTAAATTCAAACTTAACGGGCCGTCCGGTCTCCAGGACCATAGCGGCAGTTATATCTTCAATCAGGACCTCCTGTTTACCGCCGAATCCACCACCGATACGGGGTTTAATCACGCGAATCTTTTTTTCGGGCATCTCCAGTCTTTCTGCGACAATGCGCCGGACGTGAAAAGGGACCTGTGTGCTGGTTGTAATAACCAGACGACCGTGGGGGTCTTTCCTGACAATACAGATGTGTGGCTCCACAGGACAGTGGTGGGCATATTGCGCCTCATATTCGTTTTCAACTACAACGTCACATTTTTCCAGCTCTTCTTCAAGATCGCCGTGCTCAAATTCAACACTTGAGGCGAGGTTTCTTTCCGGTTCGAAAGGAATCGGTATGACGGTGTGACAATCGTCTTCGTCGTGGATAACGGGTGCGTCTTCTTTCATTGAGTCGCGGGGATCCAAAACAGGCTCCAGCACTTCGTAATCTACCTCAATTTTTTCAAGCGCAGCTTCAGCCAGCGCCTCGCTTTCGGCGGCGACGGCCGCGACCCGGTCGCCAACAAAACGAACTTTACGCGGGAGCATGAAGCTGTCGTAGGGCGAAGGTTCAGGATAGCCCTGTCCGGCAGTGGTCTGGGCAACCCGAGGCACGTCTTCATGGGTTAAAACGGCGGCAACACCGTCCATAGCCTCGGCTTCGGAAGCATCAATGTTTTTGATTCGAGCGTGGGCGTGCGGACTGCGCAGGATCTTAAGGTGAAGCTCGTCGCCGGTTTCGAAGTCTGCAACGTATTTATCCTGTCCGCAGGCCAGTGCCATGCCGTCTACTTTTTCAACGTTCTGATTAACTTCTGAAAAATCTCTTGTTTTACTCATCAAGCATCACCTCTCATTTTTTTAGCCGCGCTCTGAACGGCTTCTATCTGTTTTACATAGCCCGTGCAGCGGCAGTAGTTGCCGTCAAGTCCCCGTTTGATTTCATCTTCCTCGGGACTGGGGTTTTCTTCCAGCAGCGCTTTAGCGGAGAGAATCATACCGGGAACACAGAAACCGCACTGAACGGCTCCCTTGTCCACAAATTCTCTCTGTAAGATGTGGGGGTCGTCGATTGTTCCTATACCTTCAATAGTGGTGATTGACTGATCGTCTGCCTGGGCGGCAAACATTACGCAGGAAAGAACGGGCATACCGTCCAACAATACTGTGCAACTGCCGCAGTGTCCTTCGTCACAGCCTTTTTTTACTTCCTGAAAACCTTCACGACGCAGCAGGTCGATCAGGCGGGTGGCGGGCGCAACTTCGTAAGTGTCCCGCTCGCCATTGATCTCAAGCTCTATCTGCATGGGAATTCCTCCTGAAATTCGATTCGAGATTTAAATTATTCGTTAACTGTTAATTTTAAAAATATAAAAAGATTTTAACTGGTTTTTGCCTGAAGCAGATTCTTTTTGACCAGTTTTTCGATTAGCTTTGATTTGTAATCGCCACTGCCCCAGACGTTGTCCGTGGTATTAACGTTAGCCCGGCAAATTTCGCCCACCTTCTCGGCCAGAGATTCGTTAAGCTCAGCGTCGACCAGCTCTTCTTCCGCTTCCGGGCAGCGAGCTGGTGAAGGGGAAGCGGAGCCGACGCCAATTCGGACGTCTTTTACTGTATCCCCCTCCATGTCGAGCACAACTGAGACGGAAGTAACGGCGTAGGAGTCGTCGACGGCAACAAATTTAGTGTAGCTGCTACTGTAATTTTCTATCCCTCTGGGGAGTTGAATTTCAGTAACAATGTCGGTGTCATCGAGTAGCTGACTCGGGTGACGGTGGAAAAATTTCTGGGCTGGATAAGTTGTTTCGCCCTCCTGGTCGGTTACCAGGATTTCGGCGTCCAGGGCGAGCAGCGGAGCCGGTAAGTCAGACCAGACTCGCAGTTGGGTTATGTTGCCGCCGGCCGTAATCATGTTGCGCAGCGGCGTGGTTCCCACCTCCGCGGCTACATCGGCAAGCAGGCCGCCGGCGTAATTTTGAAGTAGAGAACTCTCCTCGAGCGCTCTCATGACCGCGGTTGCCCCGATCTTTATTGCATCGCTATCGTCCTCAATGTAATCGAGTCCGACGGATTTTAAATCGACAAGTCCGATAGTGGTCTTGCTGTCGGTAATACTCAACCCCGTGCCGCCGGCAAGAAGGCGCCGCCCCGGTTTGGCTGAAATTTTTTCTACTGCTTCGTCCAACGATTGCGGTCTTTCAAACTCTTTTAAATTTTGCACGATTCAGTCACCCTTTTGTATGATTTTCTAAGCACTTAATTTTAATCAAATAGTATTCTAAATCAGGTCTCGGACAAAAAACAAGTGTTTTCTCCGATTAATCCATGAGAACTATGGATTAACTGCCCGAAGAACGGCCGGTTCTATCGTTGCGCGGAGTTGATCTGGTCTTCATCTGCTGATGAATTGCGAGTTAAGGTCTGCTCTTGAATTTGACATCATTCCGGGCAAGCGACCGTAGGGAGCGCGATCCGGAATCCATCTTGAACTTGATCTTGATTTTCGGTCTTGCGCCTTTTCGCCTGCTCGCAAGCTCGTATCTTCGAGTTTTCCCCCCTTGAAAAGGGGAAAGACAAAGGGGGGGTGAAAAAATAATTTGCGGATGCTGAGAAACTAATAAAGCCACCTGTATTCGAGAAATAGTGAGCGGCCGTCGAGGCTGCCAAAAGATTGGTCTTCGCCCGCCTGGTCCTCGAAGCTCAGGCTCTCGGTGGAAAAGATCTCGCCACCGGCGGCGAGGAAAGAATTTTCAGTCAGGGGAACCTCAAGACCTAACCCGCCCCGCAGCTTCCAGGAGTAATCGTGGTCGTCGTAACTGCTCTGGTTAGCATCGGAAGCGTCAAGCTCCACGCGGCTGAGGCCGAGGCCGAGAAACCAGAAGGCCCGGTAGTCCCAGCGAAACGGTGGTAGTGAGCGGCGTTCGTGAAAATTTAATGAGAGCGCATACTGTTCTATACGACCGTCGTTGGAGCTGCTGGAATTTTTATAGAAACGAGCCAGATCTGAGCGGCTGTAAGAAAAACGATACTCAGTCCGCAGTGCGCCGACCTGACCGCCCCAGGCGAGGGCCACTGTCTGGCCGCGGCGGAAGCGAAACGATTCGTCACCGGGACCGGAAAGATTATCTAAATTGGTGTGGCCGAGGTTGAGACTCAGGTGATTGCCGTTTTGGCCGCCGGCTGACGCAGGATTCATTGGGCTGAGGAGAAAAACAACCAGCAGCGGCAGGAGGAGCTTAGAGGTTAGTTTTAACATTTTCCAGATCAGCAGCAACCATTTTTTCAACCAGTTCTTCAAAGCTGGTCTCGTGGCGCCAGCCCAGTTCGCGTTCGGCTTTCGAGGGGTCGCCGATCAGCGAATGCACTTCGGCCGGCCGGTAATATCGGGGGTCAACAACAATCAACTTTCGGCCGCTGTTTCTGTCAATCCCCACCTCTTCTTCGTCTTCTCCCTCCCAGGCGAGATCAAAACCCGCCGCCTGGAAGGCTAACCCGGCAAATTCGCGCACCGTATGTGTTTCACCGGTGGCAAGGACATAGTCGTCAGGAGTCTCCTGTTGCATCATCAGCCACATTCCACGCACGTATTCGGGTGCGTAACCCCAGTCTCGTGAAGCGTCCAGGTTACCCAGGTAGAGACGGTCCAGCAAACCGGCTTTGATATGAGCGGCGCCGCGGGTGATTTTTCTGGTGACAAAACGTTCGCCCCGGCGCGGCGACTCGTGGTTAAAAAGGATACCGTTAGAGGCGTGCATGTCGTAAGCCTCGCGGTAGTTGCGGGTAATCCAGTAGGCGTACAGTTTGGCACAGCCGTAGGGGCTGCGGGGCTGGAAAGGGGTCTGTTCGTCCTGGGGCGACTCGGCGGCGTTGCCATACAGCTCACTTGTGGAGGCCTGGTAGATACGGGTGTCGACGCGCGCCTCGCGGATGGCGTCGAGCAGCCTGAGGGTGCCGAGTCCATCGACGTCAGCGGGGTATTCCGGCGTATTCCGGCTGAACAAAGGAGACGGCAACGTTACTCTGGGCGGCCAGGTTGTAGATTTCGTCGGGCTCAATTTTTTCGACCAGCCGGCTCAAGTTGCTGGCGTCGACCATGTCGCCGTAATGGAGGAAAAGCCGTTTTTCCTTCAGCTCCGGGTCCTCATAAAGGTGGTCAATGCGCTCAGTGTTGAAGACGGACGTGCGCCGGCGGACGCCGTGGACTTCATAGCCTTTTTCCAGCAGCAGTTCCGTCAGGTAAGAACCGTCCTGTCCGGTGATTCCCGTGATCAATGCTTTTTTCATTAAAAAAACTCCCTCGAAATATTTTTTAACTTGAAAATGGCCGCTTTTCTTGGGCCAATTCAATTTTCCGCCCGCGCCACTTTCCAACAAGCAAACAAAAATATATCATAATACCGGGGAAGTTCAAAATATCTCGACAAATTTGTATGACTATCAGTCCCTTTTTATTTTCTTCTCAAAGTTTTTTTATAATGCCCTTTGACGGGAGAAAAGGAATGACGTCAAATTCAAAAGCTGTTTTGACCTATTCGTTCGTCATTGCGGACCCTGATCCGCAATCCATTTTTACGGGTTTGAATTATAACCACGTCAAGTTCAAGAACATGACAAGATTATGCGCACTTAATGAATTTGAATTAGCTTTCAGCTTTTGGCTTTGAGCTTTAAGCTGGTGTATTCCCGCGGGAGCGGGAATACAACGACTTTGAATTTACGAAGGACTAACCATATATCGTTACGAGAGGTGATAGCCATGACAGTAGAGGACGAACTGTTGGAAGTATTAGCCTGTCCGCAGTGCAAGGAAAAAGTTTATTACCTGGCGGAGGAAGATGCGCTTCTCTGCGGAGAGTGTAATTTAAAATACAGGGTAGAAGATGATATTCCTATCATGCTGATTGACGAGGCGGAAGAAATAGAAGTCGCCGAAATGGATCAACTGTTGGATAAAGCCGAAAGATAAAAATCGGCGGATAAACCCCCAATACTCTATCCGGGAAAAATACTGTCAGCTAACTGAAGCCCGTCAGTAGAACTGAGTTTACCCCCCGTGATATCCAACTGGAGGAACCAAAGTGAGAAAATGGTGCATAGTAAGTCGTAATTTTATTTTACTGCTAACAGCAATATTGTTCCTGCTCTCCAGCAGTTCCTGTTCCGGTGATTATCCCGCCGATGAAGAGTTAAATATATTCGCTGGTGCTGCCGTTAAACCGGCGCTTGAACGGGCTATCGTTGAATTTGAAGAAAATAACGATGTGAAGATCAACATCAATTACGGGGGCACGGGAACTATGCTCTCCCGGATGCAAATGAGCGACCGGGGAGATATTTTTATCTCCGGTTCTCCCGGTTACATGAAAAGGGCCGAAAAAAATGATCTGGTCGAAGCGAAAACGAGGCTAAAGCTGGCCTACCTGGTTCCCGGTATTTTAGTGCCCCGGGATAATCCCGCCGCTATTGAGGAACTGCAAGATTTAACCGCCAGCGGGCTGCGGCTCGGCCTGGCCAACCCGGAATCGGTAGTAATTGGCCGTTACGGCCTCGAAATTCTTGAGTATAATGATTTGACCGAACCATTTCTTGCTAACACCGTTAGCCTGGCCGGCAGCCTGGCCAGCCTTAACCGGCTCATTATAAATCAGCAGGTTGAGGGCGCAATTGGCTTCCGAATTTCCGAAAAATGGAATCCGGATAGAATAAAACATATTCCCCTGCCCCCCGACCAGCTCCCGCGAATCAGTTATCTTGCCGGAGCAGTCGCCGGTGACACCGATCGCCGTCAAACAGCAGATGATTTTTTAGGTTTTCTCAACTCTGAGCGCGGCCGGGAAATCTTCCAGGCACAAGGCTACCTGGTAAATAAAGAAGAGGTTCTCGCGCGGACCGGTGAGGATCAGATCGGTGGGAGCTTTGAAATTCCCGGCGACTACCATCAGTTGCTGGATAGCCGTGAGTAACCGCCTCTTCAACCTCGTCCTGATTGCCGTTACCGGTCTGCTCGTCCTGATTTTTATATTTCTGATCGGCTCGCTGGCGTTTGAATTTTTCCGCACGGCCCCCGAACGATCGACGGATTTTGCCAGAATATTTTTTGCTCTCCGTCTCTCCTTGGTCACCGCAACCACTTCCGCAGCCGTCGCCCTGGTCGTCGGCACACCTGTGGCTTATTTTTTAAGTCGTCATAAATTTCCCGGTCATAAAATAATTGATACCCTCCTTGATCTGCCGGTCTTCCTATCTCCGGTTGCCCTTGGTGCAATGCTGCTTTTATTTTTTAATACCCCCGCCGGACGGGGGATAGAAAATCTCACCGGCGAAATAGTCTTCACCGTCCGGGGAATTATTATCGCCCAGTTTTTTGTGATCATTGGCCTTGGTATTCGGCTGTTAAAGAACACTTTCGAACATATCGATCAAGAATACGAACAGATGTCCCGGGTTCTGGGCGCCAATAAACTACAGACCTTCTACCGCGTGGTTTTGCCCCTGGCCAAGAAAGGGATGATCAGCACGCTGCTGCTTACCTGGGCGCGAGCGATCGGAGAGTTTGGAGCTACGATGACCCTGGCCGGGGCCACTCCTTTTAAAACAACGACTCTGCCGGTGGGGATCCATCTGGGATTTCAAGCCGCCGATATCCATCGGGCTACCATCTTTATCCTCATTCTGATTGCTATTTCACTGCTTGTTCTGTTAAGCTCACGGCTACTTTTGGAGGGGGAAAACAATGATAGAAGTTAAAAATCTCTCCTCTCGCCGCGGTGATTTTAAGCTTGAAAATATAAATTTCAGAACAGAAAGCGGAGAATATTTTCTGATCCTCGGACCTAACGGCGCCGGCAAATCAACCCTGATAAAATCTTTGCTGGGATTTTACACGCCGCAGGAAGGAGAGATAATTTTTAACAACCGGCCAATTACCAATCTCCCGCCGGAAAAACGAAAGATCGGCTATATACCTCAGCAGCTGGCCCTGTTTCCCCACCTGAAGGTGAGAGGAAATATCTCTTTTGGGATGAAAAACAGCAGCACGGCCAGATCGACAATAAACCGGAAATTACAGAATATTAGTCAGAAGCTAAATATTGTGGACCTGCTCGACCGTTATCCGGCTGGACTCAGTGGCGGCGAAAAACAAAAAGTGGCGCTTGCCCGGGCGCTGGTCAATAAACCCCGGGCGCTATTTTTGGATGAGCCGTTTGCTTCCGTAGACCGGGCCAGTCGCCAGCAATTGTGGTCGCTTCTGCGCGAAGTTCTGACAGATTTTCAAATACCGGTGGTTCATATCACCCACGACCTGGAAGAGGCCTATGCTCTCGGTGACAGCTACGGCCTGCTGATGGATGGCCGGCTGCAGCAGAAAGGTAGTCGCGAGGAAATATTTTCGCGGCCCGCCAGCCCCGCCATTGCCCGTTTTCTCTCCTATACAAATATCTTCAGCGGTCGGGTGCAGGAAAAAGTGTCCGCCAATAAATATCGGGTAAAATCTGCGGAGCTTGAATTTATTGTGGAATCAAAACAAAAATTGGCGGGGGAAATACAGTTGTGTGTTCGGCCCCAGGATATAAAAATAGTCCAGGAAGACAAACCCCTGCGACCGGAAATAAAAGACAACCTGTTCAATGGAAAGATTTTGGACGCTATCTTTAGCCCCGACCAGGTCTCACTCACCTTCCGCCCCCGGGGAACTTCCGGTGCTTATGATTTCAAAATCAAATTGCCCGACTACATTTACAAGCGCTACAATCTTTCCCGGGGGAAAGAGGTGCGGGTAGCCCTGTGGCAGGAAAACTTGATAACCTGGCCGGCTTAGCGAATCGCCCCCATCGCCTCATTGAGATCTATTGCCCCCGATCCGCTTTTGACTTAATTCCTCTCCCCCCGAGGGAGAGGACACAGGTGAGGGGGGAACTTGATTTTTTGGTTGTCATTGCGGACCCCGATCCGCAATCCATTTTGAAGTTATCATAAGAGGTTTTATTCCGACAGTTGAAAAATTTAAAATTACTTGGGATTAAGGTAGGATAATAGCTGTCCGGTAAAAGGGTCAGAGAACAACTTCTTCAAAACGGGAGTAAAAAATGCCGCTTTTTAAAGTAAACGGAGGCAAAATGCCGGGAGCACCTATCCGGGGGACATCGCATCAGCGACAACAAACCAAATAGTCGTTGACTTCCTGAATAAATTTAAAATCATGTGAGCTTGTGGTGTAGATTTTGAACTGTAAGTTTTCGAACTTGATTATGCAGTCGGAACCTTTTGTATTTCATTGATTTATAGGGCCTCGCAAGCTCTTTTGGAAAGGTGAGTGGTGCGGATTATTAATAATTTAGATGCGATTATTGAGGACTTTGAAGAATATATTGAATCCGAGGAGAGCAACTGGAGTGAGTCCCGCCAGGATAAAGACCAATTTTTGCGGGAAAACTTTTTTGATCGCGATGCGCTTACTGAATTGGATGAAGGTGTAATTAGCCAGCTGCTTCACAAGCTCTGGGCCTATCAGTTCTGGAGCAGTAAAGATTATATTTTGGATGATATGCTGGAATCGGGAATCGATACAATTCGCCGGGAATTTGACACACTTTTCTTTAACAATCTGTCGAGCAGTACGGCGTAGAGCATCAGAATGATCATTTCCTTCAGCCCGCTTTTTTTGATAATATTTTTTTGACTCGGAATCGTTGCGAACCATTAAATTTGCCAGGCACATTATGGCATGTTTGCCGACCGAATTGGCCGGGAAAACGGGTTTGGCATAGTCTGTTTTACCGGATTGTTGGTCCACACAGGCAATTCCGAGGTAAACGGCCAGCTGGTTGTGGGATTCAAAGTGGAATATACTTTGTATTTCACCTATTAACCGGCTGGCCAATTTCACTCCGCACCCTGGTAAACTTATCAAATACTGAACATCTTCAATATTTTCACCCAGGGCCTCCAGTTTTTTGTCCAGTTGCTTAATTTGCTGCTGCAACTCAAGGATCCGGGTTGCAGTGTGCTTGATCATGGTTTCATAAACCTTTACCATTTTGAACCGATGCAGGGTTCCTTTTCGATCCGTTTGGAGATGTTTTCCCTACATGCGTAGGGATGAACCGGCGTATAACTCTGAGGACGAATCCCCGACCGAGTTTTCCCTACATGCGTAGGGATGAACCG
>SL_8KL_010_SEDDRAFT_10003781_pt1 | contig 12389 bp, 9 predicted proteins | sample SodLakKL_010_SED_4_FD_11160 | JGI IMG/M metagenome (IMG submission 11160) | reverse complement strand
GTGAACTCCATCCTGATGGGCTTTGGGTTAACCAAAGATGCGCTTCACTCTCCGAACGAAAGCTTCTCACTGAAGGATTTTCACAGAGGCATTAAAACTTCAGCCAAGTTCTTTGAACTGCTACCCGATTTTGTGGAATAATATCCGTGAGTACGATATTAGAATTGGTTAGAAAGTGTCCCCCTTCGAAGGGGGCAATGGGGGATGAACAGTAGTGAAATTATAGCCAAAATTTAAATATTTGGGTCAAATCAACACTCAGCGGGTCATCCCCCCAGGCTCTATCGAGCCATTCCCCCTTCTAAGGGGGACTTTTACCAATCGATTTTATCTCGAACTTACTTTAAAATCANGATTAAGCAGGCATATCGGGCAGCGACCAGCCATCACGATACTCGTGCTTTATCAGTCCGTTGGCAAACTCAAGGGCGTTAAATGGATCACTCCACTCCTTTCGGAATGAGGGATTTCCATTCTCGATGCTGAATTCATCTCTGATAACTACCCTGAGCTCTTCATTTGAATGGATATTGGTAAACTCCATCGTTTCTCCATTCCACTCCAGCTCTTTATTGAGGCCCTGAAGTCGCACTGCCAGCACACCCATCACAACCATCTCATTAAACGGGCCCGCTTCATCAAAGTGTGATTTGGGCTGCACCCTGTTTTCAGGGCTCTCTTTGCAGGCACGTACCCAATCCATTTCGTGGCCCGTTTCAACCCTTCGTTCTGTTTTGGCTACTTCAGGCACCCGTCCTGAAAGCAACCATGGGTCGGCCCCATAGCAACCACAAATGAGTGTATCATCAGAGCCATGAAACAGAACGCCTCCACCCCTGTGATTCATATTCCTTCCTTCAGGCCATCCTGTCGGTTTTTCCGGCTGGATACCGCCGTCATACCAATGCACCTCAACTTCAGGAAGTGCCACTTTTAAGTTGCTCTCACGGGCAGGATATGTAAGTTTCACTTTTTGTGCGGTTGGAGCAGAGTCTCTCAAAAGAAGTGTAGAACTGCCCTGAACCTTTGTGGGATATCCTAATTCAAGTGCATCAAAAACCGGATGCAGAATATGGCAAGCCATATCACCCAGTGCACCCGTGCCAAAATCCCACCATCCCCGGAAGTTCCAGGGTGTATAAACTTCATTGTATGGCCTCATCTTGGCCGGGCCGACAAACAGGTCCCAGTTAAATGTATCGGGGATAGGCTGCTCTTGAGTGGGCGGATTTAAACCCTGCAGCCATATTGGGCGATCTGTAAATGACTCTACTTTTTTCACTTCACCAATTTCGCCATTCGCAATCCATTCTGTCATCAGGTTCACTCCTTCATCCGANGCTCCCTGATTTCCCATTTGAGTTGCCACTTTATACTCTCTGGCCAAATTTGTCAACAATCGTGATTCATAAACGGTATGGGTGAGGGGTTTTTCCACATACACATGCTTGCCAAGCGTCATGGCATGAGCAGCAATTGCGGCGTGTGTGTGATCGGATGTTGCCACCATAACAGCATCAATGTCATCTCCCATTTCATCAAGCATAACACGCCAATCCCAGAATTTCTTTGCGCCGGAGAAGTGATCAAAAGCTCCTTTTGAATACCTCCAGTCCACATCACACAGAGCAACTATATTTTCACTCTGTTCCATTGCCCTGAGTACTCCAAGTCCACGGCCGCCCACACCCACTCCGGCAATATTCAGTTTATCACTCGGCATTCTGTGGCCCAGACCGCTAACAACGTAGCTGGGCAAAATGGTAAAACCTGCTGCAAGGGCAGCCGTTTTACTTAAAAAATCTTTTCTGGAAATTCCTTTTTTTGATTCATTCATATCTTTTCAAGGCTGGTTTATAGCTAGTGGGGCGCTAATTTATTGATTACTTCGCAATATGTTACAACTAATACTAAGTTGCCACATTTTAATACCCTCCAAAATTTGGCCAAAAAAAATCCCGCTTCGAATAAACAAAGCGGGATTTATAAAAACATCTTAGTTCAAGACTATTCAATCAATCCATTCTCAAGTCCGTACGTCTTTCCGTGAGTAATTTCAGCAAGAATATCTTTGGGTTCATTATTTTCATCCACAATTACCACTGTAGGCTTGTGATTGCGGGCCTCTTCAGGCTCCATCTGGGCGTAGGCCATAATAATAACGCGGTCATCCACCTGAGTGAGGCGCGCTGCTGCACCATTAAGGCAGCACACTCGGCTTCCTCTCTCTCCGGGAATGGTGTAGGTTTCCAGACGTGAACCGTTGGTAATATTGACAACCTGTACTTTCTCAAACGGCAAAATATTGGCCATGTCGAGGAGGTCTTCATCAATAGTGATACTTCCCTCATACATCAGGTTAGCTTCGGTCACCTTCATCTGGTGCAGCTTGGATTTAAACATCGAGAGTTTCATTCTAAATACTCCTTATAATTCAATCAAAATGTTATCAATTAATCTCGTCTTGCCCAGCCAAACAGCGCCGGCAAGAATATATTGTTCTCCTTTTTCTAACGTTTTCACGGGCTGAAGCGTTTTAAGAGAAAACATATTAAGATAATCAATTTTAAAACCTTTTGCCTCCAGTTCACTTTTCTGATGGCTGATCATCAGAGCGGGGATATCCACGCCTCCTCTTACCTGTTTTTCAATGTACGTTAAACTTCTGTACAGTCCGGGAGCAATCTTTCGCTCTTGCTCGCTTAAATAGGCATTTCGGCTGCTGAGCGCCAGCCCGTCGTTGGCGCGTGATATAGGCACCATCACCATTTCAACATTTTGGTTGAACTCTTCCACCATACGGCTTATGATTTGAAACTGCTGGATGTCTTTTTGGCCAAACAGGGCAACATCCGGCTGCACAATATTGAACAGCTTATTTACAACGAGCAAAACACCCTCAAAAAATCCCGGCCGGCTGGCACCGCACATATGATCATTTAGAGAGTTTATCACGATTTTCAGATATTTCTCGCTATCGTAGAGTTCAGAGCGATCCGGGGTGAAGACAAGAGAAACACCCTGTTCCTTTATCTTCTCCAGATCCTCATCCAGTTCTCTTGGATAGGTTTCATAATCTTCATTTGGGCCAAACTGCTCCGGATTTACAAAAATAGAGACAACCACCGCGTCAGAATGTTCATGAGCTTTTCTGATCAGTGAGATATGCCCCTCATGAAGAGCCCCCATCGTGGGAACAAAACCAACTTTCTTCCCAGCCGATTTCAATTTTCCGATCTCGAAACGAATCTCTTCAATTGTACGATATACTTTCATAAGCGTTTGGATAAAACAGCATCACTAAACCAAATTTCTTGGCATGAAATGCGAGCTTCAGCATGGCAAAAAAAGAAGCGGCATTTGTAAATGCCGCTTCGAAAATCGATTAACAATAAATTTCAGCGCCTAAAAGAGATCACCATTATTTATCCGCACCGAGATCCTGAAAGTTAATGGGTACTATTAACCTTAAATGGCCCTGTTTGGATCAAATCCTTCGAGCAGCTCTTTTACCCTGCTGGTAAATGCACCGCCGTGCGCACCGTCAATAATCCGGTGATCATAGCTCATGGTCAGGAACATGATATGCCGTATTGCAATCATATCTCCCTGGTCGGTTTCAATCACTACCGGTTTCTTTTCAATCACTCCAGTTCCAAGAATGGCAACCTGTGGCTGATTGATGATCGGGGTTCCCATCAGGTTACCCACACTTCCATAGTTTGTTAGAGTAATTGTACCGCCAACCAGATCGTCGGGGCTTAATTCTTTATTTCTTGCCTTAATCGCAAGCTCATTCACAGCCTTGGCTATTCCAACCAGGTTTTTGTCTTGGGCCTTCTTGATAACAGGCACAATCAGTCCGCCTTTTCCACCCTCACCGAGAGCTACAGCAATACCAAAGTTAATGTCTTTCTTAAGGATGATATTTTCCCCGTCAACTGAACTGTTGATCAAAGGGTATTCGCCAATCGCCTTGATAAACGCTTCGATAAAAATGGGTGTAAAGGTAAGCCTGACACCGGCATGCTCTTCGAATTTTTTCTTATTGGCGTTTCTCCAATTCACAATTTTTGTAACATCAACTTCGCTGAACGTACTTACATGAGCGGATGTCCGCTGCGAGCGAACCATGTGCTCTGCAATCATCTTGCGCATCCGGTCCATTTTAACAATCTCCACATTCTCTTGCGGACGACTTACGTTCAGTTCACCGGCTGAGATCCTATCGGAGCTTTTATCGGTTTTTTCCGGTTCAGAGGCCGGTTTTACAAGGCCGCCGCTTTTCGATGTTGAAGCCGCAGGGGCTTTAACCTTTCCGGCCTTTTTATCTTCTACATACTTCAGAATATCATTTTTCGCTACACGGCCGTCTTTACCGCTGCCTTCTATCGACTCCAGCTCTTCCTGGCTGATGCCTTCCTCTTTTGCAATTGACCGAACCAACGGAGAGAAAAATCGTCCGTCACTGCCCATTCGCTGCGGTTCTGAACCGGCAGTCTCCTCAACAGCCTCTTTAGTTTCAGCACCATTACCCGAGGCTTCTTGCATTGGTTTTGCTGCTTTTTCCGTCTCTGAACTCTTCGATTCGGGTGCAGTTGCAGCTTTGCCTGTAGCAATAATTGCGATGGGCTGTCCCACTTCAATGGTCTCGCCGGCCTTAACCAGTATTTCAACCAGTGTACCGGCTTCCGGTGAGGGCACCTCTGTATCCACTTTATCCGTGGCAATTTCCAGGAGCGGCTCATCCACTTCAACTTCATCTCCAACACTCTTCAGCCATTCGAGCACTTCTCCTTCCATTACAGACTCACCCATTTGGGGCATCACAACCTCAATGCGTTCGCCGTCGCCAGAGTCATCAGAATCATTCCCGCTTTGAACCGGAGCTGCCTCCTCCTGTTCTTTTTCTGCAGTCTCCTCTTTTTTCTCTTCAGGCTCAGCCTCTTTCTCTTCGGCTCAGCCTCTTTCTCTTCTGCGGCTTCAGTCTTTTCTGCAGAATCTGAATCTTCTGAAGATTCCGGAACTGCATCTTTATCAGTATCTATTATGGCAATAGGCTGGCCTACTTCCACAGTCTGATCGGCTTCAACTAAAATTTCCACCAATACACCAGACTCGGGTGAGGGCACCTCAGTGTCTACCTTGTCTGTAGCAATTTCAAGAAGGGTTTCGTCTACTTCTACCTTATCGCCCACTTTTTTTGCCCACTCAATAACGGTTCCCTCCATTACAGATTCACCCATTTGGGGCATCACAACTTCAACCTTTGCCATGTTGATTTAATCTATTTTTCGAATTCTGAATATGTTTTTGCGAGTACTTTTGATCAGCTTTAAAGATCAGAATAATCGTTATCAGATCAAAATTGAAGCTATATCTTCTATCCCTGATTTTTGATGATAGGGCACTAAAAAATCGCTTCCATCACATTTTTTTCCTATTTGTGAGAATCATCTGAGAAGTACCGGTCTTATTCACACAATAACTTTCCTTGCAAAAAGTTCAACTTTAAACTCAGCAAACCGGCATATTTTCATTCTGAAGTATCTATTTCAGTTTAATCCTCAAACTCCTATACTCTGATGGTCATAAATTCTGCTTAACTGATATTGATGAGACCTTTTATCATAATTTTTATTTTCACATGGTTTCTGAACCTCTTTTTACCATGGTGGTCTGCCCTTTTACCGGCTATTATTATCGGTGCATGGCTTCTTGAAAATAGCCTCTCAGCTTTTTTTACCGGACTGACAGCAGGCGGTTTTGCATGGTTTGTGCAGGCTTTTTACATACATATTGCAAACGATGCAATTCTCTCAACGCGCGTAGCTGAAATGCTTCAACTGGGATCACCCTGGTTTGTACTCCTGTTCACGTTCCTGATTGGCGGAATTTTGGCCGGATTCAGTACACTTTTTGGATACCAGCTGAAAACCGTGTTGACAAATTCGTCCATCTCCGATACAAACTGACATTAGATTAACTTTCACGCTATGAGTGAACATCCCAAAACCGACGACCCCAAAGTACCCAAGCAGGACCGGCAGGAGAGAACTCTCTTTACACGCTTCCTCGATTTTGTAGAGTGGCTGGGAAACCTGCTGCCACATCCTGTAACCCTTTTTGCACTCTTTGCCCTTGGCGTGGTTCTGGTAAGCGGTCTCGCCGAATGGCTCGACTGGAGCGCGCCCGATCCACGGCCGGAGGGTTCAGCCGGACGTGCACCCGATGGGATTATCCGGCCGGTTAGCCTAATGAATGCGGAAGGGCTGCGCATGATTGTTGAAAGAATGGTAGTTAATTTTACAGGTTTTGCCCCTCTCGGCGTGGTACTGGTTGCCCTGTTGGGTGTGGGCGTAGCAGAACACTCCGGCCTTATCAGCGCCTGTGTTCGCGGTATTGTTTTAAAAGCAGCATCATTTAAGCCTGCTGCTACCTCCCGTTCAGGGTTCAAAGCTATTCCTAACCGTATCATTAACTTCATCGTAACACCCAAGAATCTTGTAACCGTAGCCATCTGTTTTGCGGCGGTTATATCGAATACCGCCTCCGAAATGGGGTACGTGGTGCTGGTTCCTCTTGCGGCCGTTATCTTCCACTCCATGGGCCGCCATCCTCTGGCGGGATTAGCCTGTGCATTCGCCTGCGTATCGGGCGGTTACAGCGCCAATCTGCTGCTTGGAACTATCGATCCGCTGCTTGCCGGGCTCACCCAGGAGGCTGCACAACTTATTGATCCAGACTACACCGTCGTAGCCACAGCCAACTACTATTTTATGTTTGTGAGCACATTCCTGATTACCGGAGTTGGCGCGTTTGTAACACTGCGAATTGTAGAGCCAAAGCTTGGAGTTTATGATGAGAGCATGGCCATGGAAGACCTGTCGAATGAAGTTTCGATGGACCCACTCACCGACAAAGAGCTTAACGCTCTGAAATGGACAGGTATTTCAGTAATAATTATGTTCGGAATCCTGGCATTAACCATTGTGCCGGAAAATGGAATCCTGCGAAATCCTGAAACAGGAGACTGGAAAGACTCACCGTTTCTGCGGGGAATTGTAACCTTTATTTTTATCTGCTTTCTCATTCCCGGATTTGTTTACGGAAAAGTTGTAGGAACCATGAAAGATGATCGTGATGTGATTAAAGGCATGTCGAGTGCCATGTCCACGCTTGGGCTTTACATAGTAATCGTATTCTTTGCGGCTCAATTTGTAGCCTATTTTGGCTGGAGTAATCTCGGGCAGATTTTTGCCGTTAAAGGCGCTCAATTTCTGCAGGATATGGGAGCAACCGGCCCGATCATTTTTATTGGATTTATTTTTGTCTCCGGTTCCGTAAACCTGATGCTTGGCTCTGCTTCTGCACAGTGGGCTGTAACAGCTCCTATCTTTGTACCCATGCTGATGCTGATTGGCTACACGCCCGAAGTGATACAGGCGGCCTACAGAATTGGTGACTCGGTTACAAACATTATCACACCGATGATGAGTTACTTTGGACTGATCCTTGCCTTTGCCAATAAATATGATAAAGATCTTGGTATCGGCACAATTATCGCCATGATGCTGCCCTACAGTATCTTCTTTCTGATCGGATGGATTATTCTCTTCTACACCCTGATATTTGGATTTGGCATGCCTGTAGGCCCGGGTGAGGAGATCTATTATATAATTGGCGGAGGAGAGTGAGCGGCAAAATGTGAGTAGTGAGTAGACAGTATGGAGTTGACAATTTTTGGAACAATATGTGTTGCATATGATTCGACTTTTGGGATGTAAAACTTTGAATGCACCAAGGATTGCTTATATTTTTTGAGTGTGTTGATAAATTCGAATTTGCCTACTGTCTAATGACAATTGTTCTCCCGCCATCCCGAAATACCAAACCCTACTGTCATCACACTTTTCAAAAAAAACCTTTCAACTTTTACTTCAACTCCGTACCTTTTCGAAACCTTTAAACAGAGCTGATGAAGTTGTTCCACCCGAACATCTGTACATACGAAATTTCACTTCCCAAATCCGACACGGTTTCCGTAGTCGGATTTTTTTTGGGCATAAGCCTGTTACTATATCCCGTTTTTTTTGCAGTTAAACTGCGCCATTTCAACTTCTCATTTCGCTACAATAACCCTTTCAAACCCGTTTATAGATGACACCCATTGCACCCAATCATAAACCTGCAATTCTTGCACTCTCTGACGGCACCGTGGTTAAAGGCCGTTCCATAGGTGCTGTCGGCACTACCGGCGGCGAACTCTGCTTCAATACCAGTATGACCGGCTACCAGGAGATATTCACCGACCCAAGCTATCATGGTCAGCTTATGATGATGACCTATCCGCATATCGGGAACTACGGAACCATGAGTCGCGACGATGAAGCCCGCAAAGTGATGATTTCCGGGTTAATTGTCCGGTCTTTCTCCGACGACTACAGCAATCCAATAGCTGATGGAAGTCTGCAGGATTACCTTGAAAGAAATAAATTAATCGGTATCTCCGGCGTGGATACCAGAATGCTTGTGCGCCATATCCGAACAAAGGGTGTCATGAACGCCGTCATCAGCTCCGAAATTTCCGATGAGAAAGAGTTGATCCGGAAAGCCAAAGAGTGGGACGACATGGAGGGCCTTGAGCTTGCTACGCGGGTAACCCGTAAAGAGGCCCAAACGGTACCCTCGGATGGCCCTTATAGGATTGCAGCCATGGATTACGGTATCAAACAGAATATTATTAACAGCTTTGTAAACCGAGGCTGCACATTAAGGATTTTCCCCGCTGAAACTGCTCCTGAAAAGGTGATGGAATGGGAGGCAGACGGATATTTTTTCAGCAACGGACCCGGCGATCCCAACGCGTCATCCCATTATGGCCTGCCGGTGGTTGAAGCAGCAAAGAAATCGGGCAAACCATTGTTTGGAATCTGCCTTGGCCACCAGCTGATGGCGCTCTCCGAGGGAATCCCGATCAGAAAAATGTTTGTAGGACATCGAGGGGCGAACCAGCCTGTTAAAAACCTCAAAACCGGTCTCGTTGAGATCTCCACACAAAATCACGGGTTTGCCGTTGATGAGAAGAGAATTGACGCGTCAAAAGTAGAGGTCACTCATATAAACCTGAACGATCAGACCATAGAGGGCCTCCGGTTCAAAAATTTTCAGGGAATGTCAGTACAGTATCACCCTGAAGCCTCACCCGGGCCTCACGATTCGTCATACCTGTTCGATCAGTTTATGGAGATGGTTGAGCAAGGTGCAGGGCACAAGAAACAGGCTACAACGGGTACAGAAAATAGCCATTAGTGAAGGGATGGTTAATAAATGGCTCAACGCCATGAAAAAACCACCCCCGGCCCCTCCTTGTCCCGCAGGGATCACTTTGTGAGAAAGGAGGGGAGAATTAACAACCACAATTTAACGATCATCATAAATGCCACGTCGCGAAGATATCAGCAAGATTTTAATTATCGGCTCAGGCCCAATTGTAATTGGCCAGGCCTGTGAATTTGACTATTCAGGAACTCAGGCCTGCCGTTCATTAAAGGAGGAAGGTTATAGTGTTGTACTGATCAACTCCAACCCGGCCACCATCATGACCGATCCGATGATGGCCGATGCAATCTACCTGAAGCCGCTTACTACCCAATCCATCCGGGAAATCGTCGAGATAGAGAAGCCCGACGCTGTACTGCCAACCATGGGAGGGCAAACAGCCCTGAACCTGGCCCGTGACCTGCAGCACGAAGGTTTCTGGGAAGAAAAAGGAGTAAAGATCATTGGAGTTAATATGGATGCCGTGGATATCACGGAAGACCGTCAGCTCTTTCGCGACTTGATGGAGAGCATTGGTATTGAGCAGTGCCGTAGCCGCACAGCCCATTCACTGCTCGATGCAAAAGAGATTGTTGAAGAGCTTGGCGGACTGCCGATTGTAATTCGGCCATCGTTTACCCTTGGCGGAACCGGTGGTGGTATTGTGTGGAATGAGGATGAATTTGAACGAAAAGTTTTAAGAGGTCTCGAATTGAGCCCGGTACATCAGGTGCTCATCGAACAGTCAATCTTCGGTTGGAAAGAGTTTGAGCTGGAACTGCTTCGCGACAAGAACGACAACGTTGTAATTGTTTGTCCAATCGAAAACCTCGATCCGATGGGTGTACACACCGGCGACTCCGTTACCGTTGCCCCTACGCAAACTCTTACCGATAAACAGTACCAGATGCTCCGTGATGCAGCCATTAAAATGATGCGGTCGATCGGTGACTTTGCCGGTGGCTGTAACGTACAGTTTGCCATGGAGCCGGGAAGTGACCGGCTTGTGGCCATCGAAATTAACCCAAGGGTAAGCCGTTCGTCCGCTCTTGCGTCGAAAGCAACTGGTTACCCGATTGCAAAGATTGCCACCAAACTTGCCGTTGGATATACGCTCGACGAGCTGCCGAATCCAATAACCCAGGTCTCTTCAGCTTGCTTTGAGCCATCGATCGACTATGTGGTCGTAAAAGTACCCCGTTTCAACTTTGATAAATTCCCCGGAGTGGATGAAGAACTAACCACTCAAATGAAGGCTGTCGGTGAGGTAATGGCGATTGGCAGAAACTTCCCCGAAGCGATGAACAAGGCGTGGCAATCGCTCGAAATCGGCCGCTCAGGGCTGGGTGCCGATGGCTATGCAGATCCCGGAAGAAAAGAGATACGAGAACGACTTTTGAAACCTTACTGGGACAGAACGCTGCAGATCAGAAACGCTTTTAAAATGGGCGCTTCCGTAGAGGAGATTGCCGACATCACCAAGGTAGACCCCTGGTTTTTGCAACAGATACGCTACATGGTTAGCCTGGAGAACCGAACAGAAGGACAGTCGCTCGACTCCATTCCGGAAAAAGATCTGTATGAATTAAAGCAGGCCGGATTTTCGGATGTTCAAATTGCCTGGTTATTGAGCCGCGACGGAGATGAAACCTCGGAAGATGATGTGCGAGAAAAACGCCACTCTCTGAACATGAAACCGGTTTTCAAGATGGTAGATACCTGCGCATCTGAATTTCCGGCTGAAACTCCCTACTACTACTCCACGTACGAAACAGAGAACGAGAGCGTGGTTTCCGATCGCAAAAAAATCATGATTCTCGGAAGCGGCCCTAACAGGATCGGTCAGGGTATTGAATTCGACTACTCATGCGTACACGCTGTACTTGCAGCACAGGAGATGGGATATGAAGCGATCATGGTGAATTGCAACCCCGAAACCGTCTCTACCGATTTTGATATTGCCGACAAACTCTATTTTGAACCCGTTTTCTGGGAACGGGTCATCGATATATTTGAACACGAAAAGCCGGAGGGGGTCATCCTGCAGGTTGGCGGACAAACTGCCCTCAAGCTTGGCAAACGCTTTGTTAAAGCCGGTATAAAAATCTTCGGCACTGCATTTGAGAAAATCGATTTTGCTGAAGATCGCGGTGAATTCTCCAAACTTCTGAAACGGCTTGGAATACCTTTCCCGGAGTATGGAATGGCCAGAAATGCCGATGATGCCATAGCCATAGCCGATAGAGTTGGATATCCTGTGTTGATTCGTCCAAGCTATGTACTGGGCGGGCAGGGAATGCGAATTGCCGTAAAAGAGGAGGAGTTGAGGCGATATGTGGTTCGCATTCTCGAAACCCACCCTGAAAACGACTTTTTGATAGACAAGTATCTCGATAATGCCATTGAGGTTGACGTGGATTCTGTCTTTGATGGTGAACAGCTTCACATTGCGGGCATTATGCAGCATATTGAGCCGGCCGGCGTGCATTCGGGCGATTCAACAGCGGTTATCCCGCCCTATTCACTCAGCAAGCTGGTGATTGAAACCATCGAGAATTACCAAAAGAAGATTGCAAAAGAGATGGAGATTGTCGGTTTTCTGAATGTGCAGTATGCCGTGAAAGACAATGAGGTGTTTGTGCTTGAAGCCAATCCGCGCTCAACCCGAACCATCCCGTTTCTGGCGAAAGCCACACAGCGTCCCGAAGCTAAAATTGGGGTAAAAGTAATGCTTGGAGCCAAATTGAAGGAGTTCGACCTGGAGTCAAAACTGAAGAACTGGGCAATTAAAGAGCCTGTGTTTCCATTCGACAAATTCCCAGAAGTTAAAAAGGAGCTTGGCCCCGAAATGAAATCCACCGGCGAGAGCATCTACTTTATGGACAACTTCGACGATGAGAGGTTCAGAAAGCCGTATGAGTTTAAGAATCTCTACCTTTCCAAGTAGGATCGCGGATGCAGGGGACCCAATTCCCCTAAATCCGCGAAGAAAAGGTACCCGTCCTGGTCATCTCTCCCCATTTCTTATCTCCCTTCAGGAAGTCGATCATGCCTCTGAATCGCCACCA
>SL_8KL_010_SEDDRAFT_10003779_pt1 | contig 12393 bp, 6 predicted proteins | sample SodLakKL_010_SED_4_FD_11160 | JGI IMG/M metagenome (IMG submission 11160) | reverse complement strand
AACGATGCTGTTGAGGATAATGCTGATCGGATCGAATCAGTTATACCGCTAAGGCCTTTTTTCTCTTTAACCTCCTCTTCTTCTTCCCAGGGCGGTACTTCTTCCTCTTCTTCCCAAGGCGGTACTTCCTCTATTTCAGGTTCTTCTTCAAACTCCGGTACCTCTTCTTCTGGTTCCTCTTCCCATTCGGGTATCTCTTCTTCTGTAACTTCCTCTTCAGGTTCCGGTACCTCTTCTTCTAGTCCTTCTTCCCATTCGGGTGCCTCTTCTTCTGGTACCTCTTCTTCAGGTTCCGGTACCTCTTCTTCTGGTTCTTCTTCCCATTCGGGTATCTCTTCTTCTGGTTCCTCTTCTGGTTCCTCTTCTGGTTCCGGTATCTCTTCTTCTGGTTCCTCTTCTGGTTCCGGTACCTCTTCTTCTGGTTCCTCTTCCCATTCGTGTATCTCTTCTTTAACTTCGAACTCCTCTTCTTCAATCTCTGGCTCTTCCTCTTCTAGTTCCGGTACCTCTTCTTCTGGTTCTTCTTCCCACTCTAGTATCTCTTCTTCTGTAACTTCTTCTTCCAAAGGTTTCGGCTCTCTTCGCAATTTATTTTGTATGAGATCCACGGTGGAGTACCAAACACCTTCCTTTTCTTCTTCCTGTAACCTTTCTTCCAATACAGCAATCTCAGTATCACATCGAGGGCAACTTTCTAGGTCTAATGCTATGATACCACTGCACTTATCGCAGGCCTTTCCCTCCTGGATCCTAGCGAATACCGTTTCTTTTTTCCTCAAGAGTTCAAGTTGACTTACTAACAAAAATAGAGCTAAAATCAATAGAACAAAGGTAAATGCTATGCCAGAGTACATCTGACTAAATGAGACATGAATTATGAGAGAGATAGATATTACAACTGTAAGTATAGAAGAGTAGAAAATCATATTTTTGTTCAGTTTTAGACGACGTACTGTATTAAAGGCATATCCTCTCAATGTTGTGAAGAAAAGCGCCGCGACGACCAATAAGGAAATAGTTAAAGAACCGATCCATGAAGGAACGATGAATGGTAATGGAGTGAGATAATACAGGGACTGCGCTGGGTAGGTAGAAGTATAGTTTAACAGGGATATAGCGAATTCCAATACAACGAAAGTTAGTAGGAATACTGGAATCAAAAACGCACTCATGATGGGAACAAAATCAGTAAAATTTTCCCAGATCTCCTCTCCAACGATCACCCTTCTCGGTCCATCCTCTAATTCTTCTTCCTTTACAATATTCCTAAGATCCTCTGTTATAGACTCAACAACTTCTTCCTCAATCTCTTCTTCGACCTCTTCGATTTCCTCATCTTCGGAAATTCCTTCTTCAACCTCTTCGATTTCCTCATCTTCAAAGATTTCTTCTTCAGGTTCTTCCTCTAAACTTTCTTCTTCAATGAGTTTTTCTGCCTCATCGATTATGTTCCTAGCGGTTCTTACGCCAATTTGCTCGATTCCTGCTAGGCCTTTCATGCCTCCTTCAACAATAGCTTCAGGTGTTTTGAAGCCCTCTTCGTAAAGTTTTCTAGCTCTACTTTTTCCTAGGCCAGATATTTTGGTTAGTCGTTCAATTGCTTTTCTCTTTTCTTCATCAACGGTGAGAGATTCTCCACATTCAGGGCATTCTTCAATCTCATCTCTTACCTCTGCACCACATACGGGACAATTAAATATCTCATCTTCAGGCATTTATTTTCCCCCTCCTATTTTTTTATAGATAGCAAACCCTATTACTAAAGTCAATATTACGGATAAGATCACCATAACCGGTTTTACATTACTTATACTCTCAACATTTACAGGATCTGAACTTACGCCTTCATATTCTGCTCTTATCTCGTATTCACCGGCTCCAAATTTTTCGAAGATACCATTAGGAGCGTTCTCCCATTCAAAATCTTCAGGACTATCTGTGATCACATTGCCATAAGTATCGTTTGCCCAAGCCAAAAATTCTATTTTTTCACCAGCTGTTATGGTTTGATTTTCTTTTGGTACTATCTCTACTGTTTCCACATCCCCGGGTTCAACTGTAACAGAGATAGATCTTGAAGATACATCCTCATAGATCGCTATCACTTCATAATCTCCTGTTACTGTTTCATAGAATTCGCCGTTTGGAGCGTTCTCCCATTCAAAATCCTCTATATCTTCAGTGATAAGGTTATCGTATTCGTCGTAAGCCGAAGCCGAAAAGTCGATAGTATCTCCTGCTTGTACTGTTTGGTCTCCTGCCGGGTCTATTTCTACATAATCAACTCCTGCTGGTTCAACTACCACCGTAGTTGACTCTGAAGTTGTGCCTTCATAGGTCGCTGTTACATCATATTCTCCTGCTTCAGTTTCCTCGAAGAATCCGGTATCGTCAGTATTCTGCCAGACAAATTCTGAATCATCATCTTCAATAAGATTACCATATTGGTCGTAAGCTCCAGCAGAGAAATCTATCGTCTCTCCCGCTGTTATAGTCTGATCTCCGATAGGGTCTATCTCAACATAATCCAACTCGGCCACATCTACCGTGACTGTAACCGTTGGTGACGTTACATCCTCATATCCTGCCGTCACTTCATACACTCCTGCAGTCGTTTCATCGAAGAATCCGGTCCCGTCGGTATTCTGCCAAGTAAATTCACCATCATCGTCTTCAATAAGGTTATCGTATTCGTCGTAAGCCGAAGCCGAAAAGTCGATGGTATCTCCCGCGGTTATCGTCTGATCTCCGATAGGGTCTATCTCTATATAATCAACTCCAGCGGGTTCAACTGTAACTGTAGTCACTGGTGAAGTCACATTCTCATAATCTTCGATCACATAAGTTGCTGTGACGTTGTACTCTCCGATTTCTTTTTCCTCGAACAGACCATACGCGTCGGTGTTTTCCCATTCGAATTCTACATATTCATCATCTATCCTATAATTCGATTGTTCGTAGGCCCATCCAAAAGCATGCGCAGTAAAGTTTATCTTCTCACCAGCGGCTACTGTTAAATCCTCTTCCGGTTCAATTTCTACATACTCTACTTTAAAAAAGTAAACATAGAGTTCCTTATCCTCGTTAATCTCTAAAGTAATATTATTATCTCTTCTTTTTTGCCCGAATCCAATGGCACCTGGACCGCCCCAATGTTTGAACTCCCAACCTTCGTAAGGTCTTGCAGTCAAATCAACTTCTGTTCCTTCCTCATATTCCTCTTCGTAAGGCCACTCAGTGATTTCAATACCGTCTACTTCGATCGTACCTTCTCCAACTGGATCCCTTATGGTTAGGTTGTATCCGTCCGAATCTGCTACCTCCAGAAAAGATACTTTATCAGAAGTAGTTCTCTCTATATTTTCAGATACACCTAAGCCAATAGTAAATATACCTACTAAAGTGAACGTCATAACCCACAGGACAACATATTTTTTTAGTTTCATATTTTTTCCCTCAATAATTCGACTTGAAAGGAACTGGTTATAAGGCTATGTTGACCAAATCAAGTCTTTTGAGTTTATTATTCCAAAGGAAAGAATCTATAAAGTATTTTCGTTTCTTTGATATTTAAAATACAAAGGCAATATTTTATAATATATCACCTTCAACAAAAAAAAGAAATAATATAAAAAATAAAAAAGATTTATTCATTTATTTCTTGTTAGTTTTCTTGTTGTGTATCAATACAGCAAAAATAGCGGCAAAAAACAGCAAAGCTGACGTGAATCCAGGGATCTCTCTGATCTCTTGTTCAATCCTATCCCTTATGCTGGGGGAATGATCAAAGTGTGCAGTTATTTCTTTGTCATCTTCCATAGTTATTATTATCTCTTTTTCCGTTCCCTCGTAATCTCCTGTCCACTCGACGAATTTCCATCCTTCGTTCGGCTCTGCAGTCAGGGCCACTTCGGTTCCTTCTTCGTATTCATCCCGGTCCGGATCTATATTTACTGTTCCTTCGCCTTCGATTTTCACCGTTAGTTCATATGTATCCACTACTACCACTTCTTCAAAGTGTGCAGTGATTGATTTGTTCTGATCCATCGTTATCGTTATCTCTTCACTCGTTTCTTCGGTCCCCGTCCATTCCTCAAATCTCCAGCCCTCAGCCGAGATAGCTTTAAGAGTAACGTCAGTTCCCTCTTCAAAGATTTCTCTCCAACCATCTTGCACTTCTTCTTCGTCAACCTCTACCGTGCCTTCTCCATCTATATTGATAGTCAATTCGTACTCCTCTACTACGACTTCTTCTTCAAAGTGTGCAGTTAGATACTTATCGTCATCCATTTCGATGACGATCGTTTCTTCAGTTCCAGTATAATCTCCTGTCCATTCCTCAAATCTCCAGCCCTCAAATGGGATCGCTTCAATAGCAACTTCAGTTCCCTCTTCATAGGCTTCTCTCCAACCATCTTGCACTTCTTCTTCGTCGACCTCTACTGTGCCTTCTCCATCTATATTGATAGTCAATTCGAAGATTTCTTTTTCAGTTTCAGTGGTGAAAGTCCAAGTCTCCGAGGTAGTGAAATCTGGATCTTCTTCTACATCTTCTTCTAAGATAACATACCATTCATATGTAGTTTCATAGTTGAGATCTTTCCATGTAATCGTAGCTGTTCCTCCATCAGGTACTTTCCTTTCTCCTAGGTAACTTTTATCCTCTTCTTTTTCTCCACCGTAGAATATCACCCACATATCTTCTCCTTCCGGATGACTGACATTCACTTCAAGATCTGGATTTAAGGTAATTCCAGTTGCTCCGTCTTCAGGAGATAGGGGCTCTCTCACTTTGTTTGGTATATGTTCAGTGGTAAAGCTCCATATATCAGAAGTTCTTGTTTCTCCTTCGTCTATTTCTTCTATCTCTACATACCACTCATAAGTTGTACCATAATCGAGTCCTTCCCAAGTCAGATTGACTCTTTCACCACTTTCTACTCCAGTCTTATTTCCTATTTGGTAATCCGCATCTTCAGTAGCATTCCAAAATATAACATTCATCGTCTTATTTTCTGGGTGCTGCACCTCTACCGTGAGTTCCGGAGATGTTATAACATCGTAAGCTCCATCCTCAGGACTTATCGGTTCTATCGGTGCTTCAAATTCTGCGATATCTTCACCTGAACTAACAGGTATCGTGAAAAGAGAAAACACGAGAAATATCATTATACCAAAAGTCGTTAAAAATTCTATTTTTTTATTTATTTTCCACATCTTCCGTTCCTCCTAAGTCAAATTTAAAGATATGTAATGGAATCGCTACAATAATATTAAAATATTAGGGTGGTAAGTCGGATCTGTATTATGTGAAAGCGAACAATAATTAGTATTACTAAAAAATAATATGAAGTAATAACAGACGGCGAAGCTACAAAGATTCTATTCCCATTCGAAGTCTGAAAGCTGATGGAAGGGGCTTCGAATTATATTTAGATGCCTCAAGAGAAATAAATAGCAGATAATGATCATAAACAAAAGGATGGGTGAGTAAAAACCGAAAACCTCTCCACTAGAGAAGTTCTGCGAGACATCGGAGTGAAAAATATGATATCTTTCCTCCCAACAATCCAAACAGATCAGGTACTCAATACAGTCTAGGTCCTCATAGAAATACACCTCTATCTCATTCCCAAACTATTCGAAGAGTTTGAACGCACGGTGACGACATCGGTAAAAAAGAATCAATCTTCTATACTATTCACCAGCAGAGATTCTTACTAATATATTTTCTTTCACGATTAGACTGGTATATCTGACTTTTCGAATACGACCAATGAACTCACCACAAGAACAGCTGCCACAAAGAAAAGAAGTAAAAGATACCAAGGAAACACCACACCATCAAGCAAAACAGAGTTGTAATCCCAATAATGTGATATTGTAAAGGGAAGAACGAATTCCAGTTCCTCAAGCATGTGTCCAGCCATGAAAAGAGCATACTGCACCAGGATAACGCCAAAACTCGCACCTATAGCTCCACGGGAGTTTTTGAGTAGAACACCGAAGAATATGGAAACGGCTATTATGACCAAAAGCATAGGCCAGGATATCAGCACCGAGACAAAGAAAGAGTAGAACATCCAGCCTTCTCCCACCGAATAGACTGAAAGCACTAAAACGATGCCTACTAGCACCAACAGTATCAAAGAGAATAAAGCCAGCGAAGCGAACTTTTGAATCAGGTATTCTTTCCTCGAAAGCGGTGTCGAGAAGAGTATATCCATCCTATCACCTTCAAAATCTCCTGTAACGCTCTTCACAGATAGATAGCTGAGGTAAACTCCAACCAGTAATATCCACCAACTGTATAGCTCCACCGAAAGAAAGCCCTCGATCTCGTCCATCCTGAGGTCTTCCCTTCCCGCGGTAAACATCTGGAAATAGGGCGTCTCCATCATCTCTTCGAGAGGCGATTTTCTCTCGACCGTCGAAGCCATTCCAACAGGAACGCGCCTCTCTCCGACCACGGCAACAATACCGTAGTATCTTTCCTCCTCTGGAGATATCGTCACATTGGCTATAGTAATATTAGTTGCTTCAGTTCTTCCGATCTCCCGGGAAGTTGTCATATGTGACCCGGTATCCTCCAGGATGATATATCCCTCTGCGTTCTCAATTCCCTTCCATTCAAGGTATAGAGAACCTTCTTCTAGCACCTCTAAACTGACTAATTCCGCCCCTTCTAACTCCTCAGACTCCTCTTCAAAGGTCTCCCTTATGACAGGATACAGCTGAGCCATCCCTGCAGAGACCAAGACCACTACGAGAATGAAGATCGTGAAACCTTTCCAGCTTTTGTGGAACTCCATTTTCATCGTTTCGAAACCCATCATATCACCTCAAACAGGAATATCCTTCCTTTCAAATATCACAAGTGCTGATACAACTAACAATGCTGACAGAACCAACAAGAAAATCACGTCTAAAGCGCCTACAGTCTCTCCGTATAGCGCCGACTCGTAATCCCAATAATTTATTATCGTGTATGTCTTCAAATATTCTAAACCCTCTGTCAAGTCTCCTACCATGTTTATCCCGTACTGTATCAATATGAATATGAATGATACACCTACAGCTTTCCTAGAACTTTCAAGGTAAATTCCCGCCAGAACCGATACCGAGATTATGACTAGAAAGACAGGCCAAGACAACAGCGTCGAGATGATAAGGGCTGAAGAGGAAACCGAATTCAATTCTCCTACGGAATAGACTGAACCTATGAGTACCAAACCGATGATAACAAGAACCGATAAAGTGTAGAGTGATACCACCATAAACTTCTCTAAAATATACTGTCTCCGTGAGATAGGTTTTGAAAGGATCACGTCCATCCTGTCTTCTTCGTAATCTTTAGTTATCACATTCACGGAGATATAACCAATATACAATCCGATCAACAGCACCCACCAAGTGCTCCATAATAGGGATAGAAAGCCCTGTATATCTCCGTAATCAACACCCCAGATTTCTTGGAATGCGGTGGTCCTCTCAAAGTTAGTCTCTATACCGACTAATTCTCTTTCGCCTTCGGCCCTGACGGCAACTACTGCAAAATATCTTTTCGGAATCTCACCGTCTTCATCATATGACAAATTGTAATCATGAGGAGGCCTTTCTATACCATCTACTCTTTCTAAAGCAACCATCATGTTGGGACTTTTCCCGACTAGAATAGAGTAATTTTCCGCATTATCAATCTCTTTCCAATTCAACGTGACATTAACTTCTTTATCTTCTTTCAACATCTTCACGTCAACATTCTCTGAACCTTCTAATTCATCTTCAAAAGCTTCGCTGAACGAAGGATATGCGTGAGCGAACCCTCCTACCAAAAGAACCACTACCAAGATAAAAAGGACGAAACCTTTCCAGCTGTTTTTCAACTCCATCAGCATAGTTTTTCCAATCTTCATTCACCCTTTCCTCCGCGAGAATAATAGGTCAAGAACAGCTGTTCTAGACTGAAAGTCTCCAGAGACATATTGATGATATTTTGCTGTGAGATCTTTTTGATTACTTGATCGAGATTACTGGTAACGATCATCGTCGCTTTACGGCCATCCATCTCAAAGTCATCAACACCTTCGATAGAAAAAAGACTAGGATCTACGGAATTCTCGAATTCGATCTCAAGCTTCTTACCCATCTTTTCTTTCAAAGATCCGATCTCCTCAACCACCTGTAATTCTGCATTCCTGATTATTGCGACGCGATCACAGACTTCTTCCACCTCCGCGAGAATATGAGAGGACATGAATATCGTTTTACCTTTCGCCTTTTCCTCCCGCAGAAGTTCGTAACACTTCTGCTGCATCAAGGGATCTAGACCGGAAGTAGGTTCATCCATTATTATAAGGTCCTGATCAGCCATGAAAGCCTGTACCAAACCGACTTTTTGTTTGTTACCCTTGGAAAGATTGCCGTATTTCCTGTTAATGTCGAGTTCCAACCTCTCTGACAACTCTTTCATCCTGCTCTCGTCAGACACTCCGCTTTGTGACAGAAGATAGCTGAGTATAGTCTTAACCTTCAAGTCAGGATACATCCCGAAATCCCCGGGAAGATAACCAGTTCTCCGCCTGATCTCTATGGAATCTTCGTGCGAATCCAAACCGAAAATCTTTACATCTCCAGAAGTCTTTTGAAGTAAACCCAAACAGGTCCTGATTGTCGTTGTTTTTCCCGCTCCGTTAGGACCCAAAAAACCGAGGATCTCTCCTTCATGTACATCAAGGTCTAGATCTTTTATGCCTACAACGTCGCCATATTTTTTGGTCAGACCTCTTATCCTCATAACGACTTCATTTTCCATCTAATCACCTTTGTTGACTTCTTCGACAAAATTTTTTATCTCGTCTTTATGTTCTTCGTAAAAATCTGTCAAAAAATAGTCTTCAGTCCCTAATAAACGTTCGAGTAAATAAGCTTCAGCTTTAATATCCTCGAAAAACTTGTGTTTTTCAAAACGATCTTGATCGAATAAAAATAATCTCCCGTTTAGCCAAAAACGTACAGTCTGCTCAGGATATTCACTTCGAAATACCCCCTCTTTAACTCCCTGATCTACTATCTCGATCAAGTACGGAGTTAATACCTCATTAGACCTTTCGAAAACATTGTAAAATAATTGGGGCGATTCCTTCCTAAAATAGTAAGAAGCTAGATAAGGTTTCTTTTTTTCTTTTTGGAAAGAAAGATACAATAATCTTTTAAATTTTTCATCTGCCCCTAGACCATCTCTCTTCACGATTTCTTCTAGATCCCTAACCAGTTCCTTCATCATCCTTTCCGTAATAGCCTCTATAACATTATCTTTTGAATCGAAATAATAATAAAAAAGTCCATGAGCTACACCGACTTCGTCGCATATCTCATCCACAGAAGTTTCCTTGAAACCCTTTTCAGAGAACAGGTTCTCTGCAGCATCGATCAGCTCTTCTTTCCTATCATCAGGATCCTTTCTCATTTTAATTCTCCTCAGTTTCATCGTTTTTTCTTCAATTTTGGCAAGTCTTTTTTCCTTCCTACATCCTCTTTACAGCACTTCGCCCAGACCATCAAAAATGCCGGTAGTACGAAGACCGCAACGATAAAACTGTATAGCAGAGCTAGTGCAGTTATACCTCCGAACTGAGAGATCGGGGGGATATCTGAAGTCGAAAGGACACCAAATGCTGCGACCGTGGTCATGGCAGAGCCAAATATCGCCCCACCTGTGTTCTGAACCGTGGTATGCATAGCCTCATAAAGATCCTGTGATACAGAGCGCTCTTCCATGAATCTATGTGATATATGGATGCTGTAATCAACCCCCATGCCGACGGTGAGTGCCGTAACGGTGACAGTCATGACGTTGAGAGGAATATCGAAAACATACATCGTACCCAAAATCCAAAGGGTTGCTAACGCTACCGGGATGGTGGTTATAACTCCAACCATTCGTGATTTATCTTTGAAATAGAATACAATAGTAAGAGTAGCAGCAACTATCAAGATGGTAGCGAATAATGATTGGATCTGAGTATCTGTCAATTCACTAGTGGTCTCTTGAGCGAGCATAGAACCACTAGTGATCTTCGCAGGATAGCCGTTCTCTATCAATGGTTCAACATCTTTCTTTAATTCTTCTTCAAGGATCGCGGCATTATCAAGATCCCTTGCTATTTTTTCACCATCTTCTAGAAGTCGGATCAGAGCTAATTCGTATCTGTAGGTGCCATCTTCTTCGATCCGATAAAGTACGTTTCTTATCGCACCCCTGCTTTGATCGAAGTCAAAGAGCATATTGTATAGCTCTGTTACGTTTTGATCTGGGATCCCGTCATTATTTGTGTCGTTTTCTTCAAACGCCCTAACTATCGTTTCATTATATTCGAGACTTCCTCTGGGGGCCTTACCGTAGGTCTGAAGTACCGACAGAGGAGAACGCACGTCACCTCCATTTCCGCCTACCATCTCACTATCTCGGATATTTTCAGTGGTATAATGGACAGCGTAAAGATACTCGCTCGAGTCGACCTCTACCCCGTCTGTAAGAATATAGGCATAAGATGTCTCTACGTCAAATCTTTCCCTGAGATACCTCAAGTTCTGACTCTGCGGTTGATCCTCCGGAAGGAAATCCTCTATATTGAAGGTAGTATCTAGGTTTACAGCACCGTAAGCCGATACACCTGTAATCAAAACAACAACAACCAAAACCGTCCAAGGACGCCTATCTGAAGCATCTGCCGATTTAGAAAGAATTGCACTGATTATATCTCCGCCGTGCTTCTTTGCTTTTTTAGCCAATTCATTTTTTGAACTATTTTTGTCTTTATTTTTATTTCTAATTTTTTTCTTGTCCTTCCATCCATCATATATTTGGACCATAGCTGGTAGGAAAGTAGTCATCAGTATCAAGCTGGAAACTATTCCTACAGCTGCAAGTGTGCCGAACTGCTGCATCGCTCCGATATCGCTGATCCTGTTAGATAGAAAACCAACCGCGGTAGTAAATGTTGTCAAAACGAGAGCTCCACCTACCGCCAAGATAGCGATCGAAGTAGATTCAGTTGGATTATAATCTCTCCTCTTCTCTTCCCTGTATCTCATCACCATATGTATACCATAATCGATGACAAGACCGGTTATCAATATAGGTACAGCTATGATCATAGGATTGAATATATATCCGAAGATCACACCGAAGCCAAAAGTCCAAACTATCGCTATTCCAAGAGTTCCCAGGCTCAGAACAGTTTCTATGACAGAGCGAAAGACGATCAGTAAGATAATAACAACAAGCAGAAATGCGATCGGTAAAAGTCTATTCAATGTTCTATCGGCACTCTCGTTTATCTCCTCCATCATGACCCTTGTAGCGGATACACGGGTTTTAGAATCCTCTGTGACTTCATCTCCTATATCTATTATCCTCCTCTGTGCCTCCAACCTTTCTTCTTCCTCTGTTTCCGGATCCATGAAGACCAAGCCAAGACAACTCTTGGCTTGGATAGAGTCGATGTCGCCACCAGGAGAGAAATATTTGTCCACCATACCAGTAATCATGTCTCCCATCTGCTCCAGCATCGGGCCCAGTCTGAAAGATTCTTCGAACATCCGTTCTGTTTCGATATACATCGGTTTTGATTCTATCAAAAGAGTCCGATTGTATCTAACCGAAGCGAGGTAACCTTCTCTTAGTTTTTGAGCTTCCCACGTGAAGCCTAAACTTTCATATTGAGCAGCGGTCTCGTTGAGGACCTTATCTATGGATGTTAGATGACCAATGCTACTTTCAGCCTTCTCGGTGATATTCATTCCCCTGCTCAACGACTCATTCAACCGTGAAGAATCATAATCTAATATATCCGCTACAGTTCCCTTCACATCTTCGGTAGACATATTGTCCAATCTATCTCTCTTCTCTTCTAATGAAAGATAGAGTGAAGGGGGGTCTTCTAACTCGTCGAAATCGTGGTCCTCTAAAGCCCCCATAGATTCGGCTATACCGAAAAAAGTGAGTGTCATGGTACGAACTGAATACTTCATATCTTCGGGATAATTCTCCTCCAACATGTAGTCCAGCATGAATCCAGATCCTTCTACTAAGTCCAAAAAGTTCTCCAGAGCTGGGTCTTCTTTACCACGCATATCTTCCAACCAACCATCTATAAACGCAGAAAGATTCTCATTGGTTTTACCGAATTCAGGATGGAGTGCTCCTAGTAGAGCGTCAAAGTCATCATCGTACTCACCCATTACCATCCAAGAAGCAGGATTTGAAACGATATTAGACATCGAGATAAGAGTTTTGTTAGGACCCTGCTGAAAAGCCGTCGGTTCGCCCATAAATTCATCCATAAACATCATGTTCAGAGAAAGTGACATATTCATTCGCTCGAACAT
>SL_8KL_010_SEDDRAFT_10003774_pt1 | contig 12404 bp, 12 predicted proteins | sample SodLakKL_010_SED_4_FD_11160 | JGI IMG/M metagenome (IMG submission 11160) | reverse complement strand
GGAAATCAACAAACAAATTTTTTCTTTGAACAGTATCTCCCAAAGAAAAAATCTAAGCGCCGTTTAAGCGCCACTACCTCTAAACACCTTACAACTTCCTGTAAAATTCTCTTTTTTCTCGCCGATCGATCTCGTTATGGACCAAAGTAATAGAGTGAGAAGAAAAGTAGTTCCTAGGTCCCAAGGAAATCTTCTTTGCCTCTAGTTGTTCACATCTTTTGATGATATTTTCGGGAAGACCGATATTATCACCTAATATGAAGGCTGATTCATCCTGAAATTCAATTTTCCTAATATCTCTACCTTCATTTTGAAGTATATAAAGTACACTTTTGTTTATCTCTTCTAATACTCCTTCAAAATCTAATTTTGAGATATAAATTCCGTTATGAGTTTCCGTCCAAGAATCGTTTGCTATATCTCTATACTTCAAACATTTTTTCAACCATGTAGCGACATTTCTCTCGTCGGGAGACATCTTTTTTAACCTTTCTCCATCGAGTCGGAGACTCAAAGGAGGATCGGGCGGTCCATTCAAACAAATATTTATTCTAGTATCCTTTCTCATCTCGTTTGAGAGCCAAAGTGCGGAAATTATGCTTCTACAGATCAGATCCATCCTTCCTCCACTACCGGGAAGGTCTTTAATGCTAAACTCAGGAGAGGTAACCCCTTTCCTAGAATATAACAAGAATTCTCTCATATTCAAAATAAATCAATATCAAGCTTTAAATCTTTTCTACACTCATATTGATTAGCCTTGACTTAAGGACGGATTAGATTTATATCTTATGAGTATGTAAACGATTTAGGTTCAAATTATGAAGATATCACCTCTAGTTATCCATCCTCATCATATTGATTTCTTTGAGAATCTATATCACGAACTTAAGAGCAAGGGGCATAATGTTTTGTGTTTGGTTAGGGGGGACAAGGTGAATAAGAAATATCTACTTGAGTCGGATATCAAGCATAGTTTCTACGGGTCTGGTTTAGACAGTTATCTTCCACAATTTTTTCCTAAGTATCGAAACCAGTTTTCTCTTGTAAGAAAGCTGGTCGCATTTAGACCAGATCTTGTTTTTTCCGTCAACAGTCTTCCCTGCTCACCTTATAACTCTATATTTAATATATATTCAGTGACCTTTTTGGATAGAAAACTACAAAATAAAGAAGAGAAGAGGATATTCAATTACGCTGACAAGATCGTTACGCCCGATTGTTATCCTTTCGATGTACCCTCAGATAAGCAGTTGTCTTACCCTAGTTATCATTCTTTTGCATACCTTCATCCTAAGAGATTTGAAGCTGATTCTACCGTTTTAGATTCACTTACCGTTAAATCGAAGGATTACGTGTTCGTCAGCTTTGCGAGGAGGTCTTGGGAAGGTTTCACCGATGATGATTTACTTCCACGGAGAGAAAAGATAGATATTGTAAGGAATCTATCTGAACATCGTAGAGTTTTAGTCGATGGGAGAGGTTCCGTTCCTGAGCCTTTAGCGGAGTATGTTCCTTCTATCCCATTGAATAGATACAACCATCTTTTGGCAAACGCAGAATTGGTCGTAGGTGATGATCCAATAATATGCAGTGAAGCAGGAGTTCTAGGAATACCCTGGATCTTTATATCTAAGTCCTCTACACCAACTTTGGAGGAGCAGGAAATACAATATGAGATTGGAAGTCAAGTTGAAAGTGTAGAAGAAGCCGATGAGCTCGCCGAGATGATTTTAACTGGAGAAGTCGAGCCTGATTTTGATCGAGCTCGTAAAGAAATCTTAAATGACAAAATAGACCTCACCTCATGGATGATCAAATTCGTGGAAATTTACGATAGAATTATAGAATGAAACTGTTTGATTAGTAAATATTGAAGGGGCTAGATCGATGAATAGATGGTTCGAAGATGAGTCCTTTTGGGAAAAGTTCAAGGAAGTTCTTTTCTCCGAAGACAGGATGAAGAAAACTAATTATCAAGTGGGCCGATTCATTGAACTGTTAGAGCTTGAAGAAGGAGACAAAATCCTAGACCAATGCTGCGGGATTGGGAGGCATTCTTTAGAACTTGCTAGAAGAGGTTACGATGTAACGGCAATCGATCTAACTAAAGCTTATCTTGAAGAAGCTAGAGAAAAAAGTGAAAAAGAGGGATTAGAGATTGAATTCATAAAGGCCGATATGCGAGATTTTCAAAGAGATATGACTTATGACGCCGTTATCAATTTTTTCACATCCTTTGGCTATTCAAGATACGAAGAAGAGAACAGAGAGGTTCTTAAAAACACCTATAGATCTTTGAAACCAGGAGGAAAATTTTTGTTGGATGTGATGGGGAAGGAAGTATTGGACGAGATATACACTGATACTGACAAATGGAGGATGGATGACGGCTACTTTTTAGAAAAGAGAAAGATAAGAGAAGATCTAGATATGTTAGAATCAGAATGGAAATTGATCAAAGATGATGGCGAAGCCCACCAACACAAATTCATGTATAAACTATTAACAAAAGAGGAATTAAAAAATATGTTGAAAGGTGTGGGTTTTAGCCGCATCAAGATTTACGGTGATCTAGAAGGATCGAATTATGACGAAAGTGCGAGCAGATTGATCGCTGTTGCAAAAAAGTGAGATCCTAAGGATAAATATTATATCCCATATGCTTAGTTGAACATTTTGAATGAAAGATCCTTACGGAAGAGAAATAACGAACCTTCGGATTTCGCTCACTCAAGAGTGTAATCTGGACTGTTTTTACTGTCATAACGAGGGTGAAGAAGAAGCCAAAAAAGAGACGAATTTAAGTCTCGAAGAGGTAAAGCAGTTGGTAAAAACAGCCTCACAGCTTGGGATGAAGAAAGTAAAATATTCTGGAGGCGAACCTCTAGTTCATCCGGAAATCAATGAGATTGTTTCATATTCTGCGGGACTAATGAAAGACGTATCTTTGACTACGAATGGGGTCCTACTTTGTGAAAAAGTTGAAGAATTAAAAGCGGCTGGACTAGACAGAGTTAACGTGAGTTTAGATGTGATGGGTCCTGAAACTTATGAGAAGATCACCGGTATGGACAGAGTTGAGAAAGTGAAAAGAGGGATAAAAACAGCTAACCAGGTCGGGCTCTATCCTGTCAAGATAAATATGCTCTTGATGAAAGGTTTGAATGATAAATCTATAGAAGATATGATAGAATTCGCTTCAGATACTGGCTCAATACTTCAGGTTATCGAGATGACCAGTAGTAGGGAAGGCATCTCTGAGGACTTCTATCAGCGTCATCATATTTCTTTAGAAGAATTGTCCTCAGAACTTGAAAAACGAGCTGTGAGAACAAAAACTAGAAGTCTGCATGCGAGGAAAAAGTATTTTCTAAAGTATCCTAAAGTTGAAGTGGAACTAGTCAGGACTATGCATAACTCTACGTTTTGTCAAAACTGTACCAGGTTGAGAGTAACCTCTAAAGCAGAATTGAAACCCTGTCTATTGAGGACTGACAACCATGTTTCTGCTAGAGAGATTTTGAAAAACGGAGGAAACGTAAAAGATAAGTTCATCGAGGCTATAAAGAGGAGAGAGCCTTATTGGTGTGAGTGAAATGGATAAAAAAAAGGCATTAGTAACGGAGGAAGATTTCGAACTTGATGAATTGAAGAACCGAGTATGCACTCAGGAAGACGGTGCTGTTGTAGTTTTCAACGGAGTCGTGAGATCAAAAAATAATGGAAAAGAAATCGAGAAATTGGAATTGCAGAGGTATGAAGGTATGACAGAGAGTGAACTAGAAAAGGTAAAAGAAGAAGCTATAAATAACTTCGAGATTACGGACCTAGTTTTGGTACACAGATACGGAGAACTCGATGTTGGGGAAAATATAGTGGGAATAGTGGCTAGTGCTCCACATAGGGAAGAAGCGTTCGAAGCCTGCAAATACTCTATAGATAGAATAAAAGAAAAGGTCCCTATCTGGAAAAGAGAGACTACAAAGAGTGGTGGATCCCGGTGGTTGGATAGAAAAAGGGGTGAGATAAATGGGGATGATTGACATAAGTGCGAAGAAAAAAGTTCCTAGACTAGCAAGATCTAGAGGACAAATTGAACTGACTGATGAGAGCATGAAAACGATTCGAGAAGGGGAAGTTAAAAAGGGAGATGTTTTTCAGGTCGCGGAGATATCTGCGATCCAGTCAGTTAAAAAAACTCCCGAATCCATTCCGCATTGTCATCCGATCCCTATTGAGAGCGTAGATATATCATTTGAATCATATGAAAACTTAATCGAGGTAGAATGTGAGGTCAAAGCCGTCTATAAAACAGGGGTAGAAATGGAAGCTCTTGCCGGCGTGAACGCTGCCTTGTTGACCATCTGGGACATGGTCAAATATCTCGAAAAAGATAAAGATGGGCAGTACCCTGAAACGAAAATAAAAAATATTTCGGTTTTGGAAAAAAAGAAGGCTGATAAAGATGGGCCATGAAGAGCATAAGAATAAGGCTCCCGATCATGTTAGATGCGGCGTTATAACTGTTAGTGATACGCGGGATGTAGATAGTGATGAATCCGGAAAAAAGATACGCGAGATGTTGATGGAAGAGAAACATGAGATCGTCGGATACGAAATTGTCAAAGACGAACCCGATGAGGTAAAGAGTGTTATCGAATCCATCGATGCCGAAGTTTACATATTGAATGGTGGAACTGGTATCAGCAATAGAGACGTTACTTCCGACATTATCAAAGATATTATAGATAAAGAACTTCCCGGGTTTGGAGAAGCATTCAGGAGACTTAGTTTTCAAGAAATAGGTTCCGCTTCTATTTTAAGTAGAGCTTTAGCAGGTATATCCGATGAAGAGATATATTTCGCTTTACCTGGCTCTACATCAGCTGTGGTTCTTGCTATGGAGGAACTAATCTTACCTGAAATCGGACACATGGTTTACGAGGTGAACAAGTGATGGATGAACAGCGTCCTTTTGGCGAATTGATATCTTATGAAGAAGCTTTATCTACTCTTTTAAAGGAAGCGAAACCAATAGAGAGAACGGAGAAGGTGCCTCTAGATGATGCTTTTGAGAGAGTGTTAGCAAGTGATGTCGAAAGCGATATGTTCGTCCCCTCCTTCGATAGAGCGGCTATGGATGGTTTCGCTGTGAAAGCCAAAGATACCTTCGAAGCGGATAAATTCGATCCGATTGAGTTGAAAACAGTAGGAAAACTTCATGCTGGGGAGTCACCCGAAAAAGAAATTAAAAAAGGAGAATGTATGCAGATAGCTACTGGAGCTCCGATGCCCGAAGGTGCTGATGCAGTTGTAAAGGTAGAGGTGACCGAGAAAGAGAACGATGTGGTGAGTATATATCAACCTGTCCATCCTGGAGAGAATGTTTCACCGAAGGGAGAAGATATTGAAAAAGGCGAAACCGTACTTAAAAAAGATATTTTTCTTACTTCAGCAAGGATCGGTGCTTTAGCAGCCATGGGAAAAGAGAGAGTAGAAGTTTACGCAAAGCCGAAGATAGGAGTCATTCCCACCGGTGACGAAGTCGTTCCGATTGGAGGGAAATTAGAACCAGGTCAGATATATGACGTTAATTCTCACACTCTTACATGCGTAGTAAATAAAAACGGCTGTATTCCTTTCAGTGGAGAAGTTGTTCACGATTCTATCGAGGGTTTAAAGGAGGGGATAGAAAAGGAAATAAAGGAAAGAGACATGGTCCTTTTCTCTGGGGGAAGTTCCGTCGGAGACAAAGACGTTCTTATCGATGCTTTAGATTCGATTGGAGAGGTCATATTTCATGGAGTAAAACTCAAACCTGGAAAACCAACCTTGTTCGGAAAAGTGGAAGAGACCCCCATTATTGGTATGCCTGGATATCCCACTTCATGTTTAAATACGGCTCAACAGCTGATAAAACCTGCATTGAGGAAACTATCGAGACTGCCTGAAGCACCAGAAAGACGAACTAAGGCGGTTCTCCAAAAGAGAATTACATCTTCACTAGGGAGACAACAGTATATGACAGTAAAACTCGAAGACGGGGATGCAAAACCCGTTTACAAGCAATCTGGGGCCATAACCAGTATGGCCCAAGCCGACGGCTATTTCGAGATACCGGAAAACATGGAACTGGTGGAAAAAGGAGATGAGATATCAGTTATTTTGTTCTAAGTAGTGCTTCAATCTACGATCTTAACATCTTTACCTCTATCTACGTCTTTTATGATCTGTTTTGCCACTCTTGTCCCTTTCCTTATCTTTATGGATCCGTCCTGTCCTACCGTGATTGTAGAAAGGTATTCATTTCCCGAGAACAGATCGACGGTTTTTCCGATTCTTTCCCTCCCAGCTTCGATAATCACTTTTTCCTCCCCGATTATGACGTCGGTCCTTTCTCCGCCTGTCTTGTCTTCTACCACCTTTTTTCGATCGACTCTATCTTTAAGTGGTTGTACATCTATCTTTAAATTCAAGTAATCTTCTATTCTTGCAATATTTTTTCCGTTCTTCCCCAAGAGCCGGGGTATCTCACTCTCCGGAACATATACGGCGACTCTATCTGAACCCGATACCTCGACTTCTACTCTTCCATTGACATATCTATTTATTTCTTTTTTGATTTCTTTTTCAGCTATCTCCTGCACAGGTTTACTTTTGCCTTTTCCCTCTACTGGCATCACGACTACCTGTTCTCCGTAAGAGTATACTTCGTATTCTGTAGTTCCCGATTCGAAATCTCTGACTTCTATAACCGGTCTAGCTAAATCTTCTTCGACCATCCCTTCAGGAACTTTTACCGTATATGTTATATCGTAAACTTTCCTGATTTGAGCCTCTTCAACAAAAACAATCGTGTCAACGACCTGGGGGACCATACCTAATTCAATTCGACCTATCAATCTCTGTAAGGCATCTATAGCGCGATTAGCATGAGTAACACCTATCATGCCTACCCCTGCGAGTCTCATATCCGCAAATACCCTGAAGTGAGGAGTCTTTCGGACTTCATCATAGATAGTATAATCTGGTCTTACGAGAAGAAGGATATCAGCGGTATTTTCCATCTTACCTTCCAATCCACTGTACTGGGTTATATCATCTCCTACCTGAAGATCTCTGGGATCCTCCATGGTCTTAACAGTAAAATCCTTATCCTTCAAGTATTCAGCGATTGCCTGGGCCAAAGTACTCTTTCCGGCTCCAGGAGATCCGGCAAGTAGAACCCCTCTTTGCTTTTCGGATAATCTGTTCTTCAACTCTTCTGACATCCTATAATCTTCAAGAGAGACTTTTGCAACTGGCCTAACCGCTGTTATCTCGAACCCGTCAGAAAACGGAGGTCGAGAGATTACGATCCGAATGTCTTCAAGTTGAACGACGGTAGCTCCTCCCTTATCTACTTCGATGAATCCTTCAGACGATCTCTTAGCATTTTCAATGATGTTATGGGCCAAATCACGAAGACTCTTTTCGGTCAAAACTTCTTTTCCGATCACTTCCGTTTTAATCTCACCAGGCACGCCTCTTTTTGCCTTTGGTTTGATCCCTTTTCTCAGATGAACCGACATCACGTCCTCGTCAAAATAATCTAAGATTTTGTTTTTGTAATCTTCCTCTTTTATTTCAGGTTCTAAATATTCTACTTCCAATCCTTTAGCTCTTGCGATTTCAGCCTGGACCATATCACTTGTCAACAAGATCGCGTTTTCATTTCTTGCAACTGAACGGATGATCGAATCGATCTCTCCGCTAGAAGCCAACTTTTGGTCTTCTAATTTTGGTCTTTTTCCTTTAAAAAGGAGATTTATTCTCCCTTTTTCATCAAATTTTTTTAATTCCTGGATCTCTTCTAGACCGCTCATACCTGTTTCTTGCCCTCTATTGGCCTGAGATTCAAGCTCGAATATTACTGCTTCAGGTATGATTATATCTGCGTTTTTGTACTCGCCGTCTTCTAATTTACTCGTGATCCTTCCGTCGATGACGACGCTAGTATCGGGAACTATTTTCATACATATCCTTCATTAAAACTCTCATTAAATACTTTTGCTACACTGCAAAATTGATCGGTCCTTTTGAAATTTTTTGAAAATTACTCCTCCGCATCTTCTTTTTTCTCGCTAAAAACCGTCAGACGATACTACTATTCAAACTTAAAAAGACCCGATTTTAACCCGTTTTGTCCTGGATATTAGCGAAATATATTTATATTAATAGTCTATTAAGGGTCTGGGAGAAGGGTATGACGCTCTCCCTAAAAAGGAGGTAAAATAAATGAGCATGGAAAAAATAAGTGTTGGAAAAGCCAAGGAGATAGCCGATAAGAAAGGTTTAAAACCAGGACTCGTCAAAGGTACTGATGGTATCCAGTTCACTAAGGGCAACAACGATAGGATCGAAACGGTTTCCTGGAGCGAATTTGAAGAAAAACTAGAAGAAAGAGATCTTGCTGTTTTCGAGTCTGGCGGCTGGATGAAGATAATGAGCGACGAGTAAAGGGGACTGAGTAATACTCGGTCCTCTTTTTTTATTTTTTTTCAATTTCATTCAAGATAAATCTTTTTTACTTTGACGTTTTGTATTAAGCTAATGATCGAGATCACAGACAGGTGGGGGCTAGCCAAGCGAGGAAAGTGGAATATAGAGGATGAAGAGATAGTCTTACCCAATATATTTTTTCTAGAAAGTGATCGGTTTGATCCACCGGATAGGGCTGAACTGACAATTTCAACTGAATACAACTCTTCTTTCCGAATTCCCGCTTCTTTTTTTGAGGAAACTGGTTCGGATCATGTTTTTCCCTCAACATTTGCTTATCCGGAAGGATTAGTGGATGGTCTGATCAAAGAGAAAAAAGGGAGAGAGAAAATACAGGTTATCTTCGATCAAGATCCAGATCCAGAGGCAGAGCTTTATGTTCTCGGTAATGCTCCACAGTTGTTACAGAGGAGCGAGAGATTGTACGATAAGGTGATCAATCTGAGGAAAAAGATAGATTATCACAAGTTGATTTATACTCCAGGGATAGCCCAGCCGAACAATATAGCTTTGCTAGCCTATCTTGGAGTGGATCTTTTCGATTCTTCTTTTTCAGAGATGATGTCCGCTGAAGGAGTAGAATTATCTGATTGGATTGGATTTCCTGGAGATTCTAAGAACAATCCGAGACACCTGTTAAACGAACTTGAACTTGTCAGAAAGAGCATAAAAAAAGGTAGGATAAGGGAATTAGTTGAGACTCGAGTGAGATCTGAGCCTTGGATGGTTGAAGTATTGAGACGATGTGACGAGGATTACGAATTTTTCTCCAAAGGTATACCCGTAATCGGGGATAAATATTCTGTAACCACGAGGGAAAGTCTTGATCGTCCTGATATAAAGAGATTCAAGAATAGGGTACAGAAGAGATATGAACCACCAAAAAGAGACGTTTTACTATTATTACCTTGTTCCGCTCGTAAGCCTTATTTCCAATCGAGATCTCATAAAAAGTTCAGAGAGGCTACTCGACAGGTAGACTGGACAAATATTCACGAGGTATCGCTGACTTCTCCGCTAGGTGTTGTTCCCAGAGAGCTCGAGTTATTTTATCCGGCGCAGCAATATGATATCCCTGTTACACATCAGTGGTTTGAAGAAGAGAAAAAAATCATTATAGACCAGCTTCACTACGTAGTTAATAAGGGTAATTACGAGTATATAATCTCTCATCTCCCAAACGATATGTCTTTTGTTACAGAAGAGATAGATTGTATAGATACAGCTAAAGAGATCCATCCTACTTCTAACCAAGCCGTTAATGAATTAGCCGAGACACTCAAAGAACTCGTTGGGGAAGAAAGGAGGAGTGTTCAGAACTTTTTGATAGAAAATCTAGAATCTTTTGCTCGCTTCCAGTTCGGTGAAGGCGGAGAGAAATTAACCGAAAACTCCAAAATCAAAGGAAAATATCCTTGGTACAGGATAATGGAGGAAGGAAACCAAAGAGGTATGCTTGTGCCTGAGAGAGGACTGATCTCCCTAACATTAGAAGGAGCAGAGATATTAAAAGAAGTAGGAATCAATTTGGTCGAAATAGAAGATTTTGTTCCGAAAGGTAGCGTTTTTGCGGTCGGAGTTAAAGATGCCGATGTAGATATAAGACCAGAAGACGAAGCGATAGTGGTTCACGATGACGAATTGAGGGGAGTAGGTCCTTCTGTTATGTTTGGAAGGGAGATGAAGGAAGCTAATAGAGGTGAAGCGGTCCGGCTTCGACATCACCTCTGAGAAAAGAAAATCATATTTTTTTAATATCAGGATGAGTTTCTAGAATCATTCCTTCGACTTTTAGCGGTTTTAGATGGTTAGCTAGATCTACAGCTTCCTTCAACTTCGATTCGTACTCAGAGAATATCGTATATTTTTCCTCACCCTTTTCAACCTTATCTCCCTTTTTCTTGTTTAACAATATTCCCGCTTTTTTGCTATTAGGTCCCCCTGCGGCTCTTACAATTTTGATTATTTCTTCATTGTTTATACTATCTACATACCCCTCTTCATCCGAATATATCTTTTTAGAATATCCACCTATTTCGATATCATCTGAATTCACTTCGGGATCACCCCGTTGCCTTTCTATTATCTCCTTCATTTTATCCATGGCTTTTCCACTTTCTAAAAGTTTTTTCGCTTCTCTTTTTCCTTCACTGATCCCTCCCTGTTCAAGTACCATACCCGCCAATGTAGTTGATTTCTCTATCAAGCTAGAGGGAACTTCTTTTCCTTCAAGGGCCATCAACGCCTCTTTTGCCTCGATAGCAGGTCCGATTGCATTTCCTATTGGTTGTCCTCCATAACTCAAGGCACAGGAGGTTTCAATGCCTATTTCTTCACTTAGAGAAACGAAGTCTCGAGCATACTTTCGACCAAGTTCTATACTTTCAACTTTTGTTTTAGCTCCAACTGGTATATCCATCACAAGATACTCTGCCCCGGCTGATTTTTTCTTTGAAAGCACCGAAGCCAAGACTTGGGGATATGGATCGATCCTCAGAGGATACTCTGCTCTTATTATCATGTCATCACTAGGTGCTAAATTTACAGCACCGCCCCAGGCAATCGTTCCACCTACATCTTCTGCGATCTCTTTTATCTCTCCCATGCTAAGATCTACATCGGCTAGAGTTTCGAATATATCGGCGGTGCCTCCAGCACTAGATATTGCTCGTGAACTTGTTTTAGGGATCATCAATCCTGCAGAAGCTACGATCGGGACTATCAGGAGGGTGATTTTATTACCGGGTACACCGCCTATACTGTGATGATCAAAGACTGGATGTCGGTCATATTCGATAGTTTCACCCGTCTCTATCATCGAATTGATAAGATACTTGATTTCACGGTTATTCATCCCTTGAGCGTATATGCCTGAAACATAAGCCGAGAGTTCTATATCAGAAAGACGTTGATTCACTATGTCTTGGATTATCTCTCTTATCCCATGCTCTGAAAGTTCTTTTCCCTCTAATTTTTCTTTTATATGCTCTACAGATTCCGGTCTACCAGTAGGTTTCACAGTCACAGCAACACCGCTTTCTACACGCAAACTTTCCATGACCTTCTCGACAAGACCGATACAGCCTTTCTCTACCAGGCTCTTTGATATTTCGACTGTTGCTGTACAAGTTTTATCATTATATTTTATACTCAACCTATCCTGACTTCTAAGACCGATCTCATCGGCGTCACTGTTATTCAACATCACTATGTGATCACGTGATTCGATATCGATTTTTTTAACCTCAAGTTTCATAAAGATATCACATCCATTTCTTCAACGCCTCCTTTAACTCCTCATGTTCCTCTGCGTATTCTTTTAAATCGATCCCTTTGAAAACAGCATCTATCGCTTGCCTTAATCCTTTGGCTCCAGCTCTTACTCCGTTCGGATGACCAGATACGCCTCCACCTGCCTGTATCTGAACTTCCATACCACTCATCTCTATTAATTCCGGTACTAGGCCTGGATGAAGTCCTCCACTTGCCACTGGCATCATCCTTGGAAGTCCATGCATCTCTCCTAATAGTGTTTCTTTAGATTTGAGTTCTTCATCGACATCTGCATGCATCTTTCCCGCTCCGTAGGTCCCTATATGGAGAGCATCTCCTCCAGCCATTCTTACTATTTTCGCTATTACCGGCATTGAGATGCCATGATCAGGATTTTTTGTTATCGCTCCGTGCATCGCTCTGTGTACGTGTATCGGCACATTCACGGAAGGATCTTCTGCCAGTGCCCGAAGACCAGAAAAACCTACGGTCAATACGTCGATCATCAGCTGTCTAGCTCCATTTTCTAAAGCAATATCGGCGGCTTCTAAAATTTTATGAGTTGATGTGCTTATATTATGAGCATG
>SL_8KL_010_SEDDRAFT_10003772_pt1 | contig 12405 bp, 11 predicted proteins | sample SodLakKL_010_SED_4_FD_11160 | JGI IMG/M metagenome (IMG submission 11160) | reverse complement strand
GTGCTCTTAAAGGACATAGATAAAGTGCCTTTTTCCCATCATTAGAAATTGCTTTTACTGACATTAATTCAGCTATTAATGTTTTTCCAGATCCTGTGGGGGCTGAAACCACATAAGAATCTTTATTTTTTTTAAGTAGTCCTCTTTCAATTGCTTTAGTTTGTAATGGATTCAATTCAGTTATTTCTCTTTTTCTCAAAGTTTCTTCGAGTTTTTCCGGAAGCCCATATTTCTCCGATAGTTTTTCAATCTTCATATAATTATTTTCTCTTCCGTGGTTTATTTTTATGATTATCTTTGAAGAGTTAGAAAATAAATTTAGTTATCTTTTAGCTATCTTTAGAAGTTTTTTAAGCGCTCTCTTTTTCTTTATATGTTTATCGATCTCATTTTGAAGTTTATTTATTCTTTTATCAACTAAATCCTTTGAAAATTGATTTCTTTTTTCCAATTGATCACTCATAGTTCCTTTTCCTTTAGCTATTTCACTTCTAGATGCTTCTAATAATCTTTTTCTATATTCTTCTTCTTTCACAAACATTTTCAGCATTTTATTCCATTCTGAATCATTTACCTTTTCCATTGGAGGTTTTATTTCTTCATAAGCTTCTTTGTAATCTTCATCAGTTTTCTTTTTATACACGTGTTGCCAGTAAGTGGGGTTTAAAGACTTTTTCAAAGGATTCAATCTATCCCTATCTTTTTCTCTTTTTTTTCTACGTAGCTTGATTATTTCTCCACTGAGATATTTTTCTTTCCTTTTAACATCTTCTAATTGTTCTTTTATTCTCTTCTTACCTGGATAAATCAATTCAGGGGATTTCCCATCATTTTCCTTCATTCTTAGAATCCCTCCTTGGTCTAAGTAGGTTTCTATTGCTTCTTCTATATCTTCTCCGTTTCCCTTTCCTGTTTTAAGTTTCAGATACTCCGAGAATCTTCCTAATATTGTTGACATGCTAAATCAAGTATATATAAAAGAATCCTTACTTAAATAAGAAATAGTTTTTAATACGAATATAAATTGAAAAGTAATATGAGTGAAGAGAAACCAATACATATAGAATAAAAATCAATTATTAAGAGGATGATATAAATGATGCCAGGATCAATGGACCCCAAGAAAATGCAGAAGATGATGAAGCAATTTGGAATCAAATCCGAAGAGATCGATGCTGAAGAAGTAATGATAAAAGGAAAAGAAAACTACGTAGTCAAGAACCCTCAAGTGACTTTGATTAAGATGAAGGGAAATGAAAGTCTTCAGATAATGGGAGAAATACAGAAATCTAAAGGAAAAGAATACAACGAAGAAGACGTAGAAACAGTTATGGATAAGGCAAATGTTTCAAAAGAAGAAGCAGAAAACGCTTTAAAGAATTCAGAAGGAGACATAGCTGACGCGATAATGGAATTAAGTTAAAAGCAACTTAAAGAAATTAAAGGATTTCCACGTCAATTAGTCTTCCATAAATCAATTTATAAGATATATTGAGATTTACTTCATCTCCTGAGTCAAAGGAGACATGAGTTACAGCGTCTTCGAAACCCATTTCTTTCAACGGATAATTTTCATTATTTAAAGTTTCTTCTTCAGGTAATTCAACGACAATCTCTTTACTAGGCTCTTCAAAGAATTCTAAAAGTTCATTTTCTTCCACATAATCAATTGATTTTTTAAATGAACTTTCATCTTCAGAACTAATTGAAATTACTTTTGATTCTTCATCCACATCTATATCAACTGTTAATTCTTTTATTTCTTCTAATATGTCCTCAGAAATGTTCTCATCTTGATATGTGATTTTAGATCTGTATTTGATTACTTCAAGCACATTTAAGGATCGATTTTTCTCAATTATTTTCCCGTCTTCTTGGAAGTGTTTTTCAGTAACTCCGTAACCATATTCAGGACGAGGCTCCGTTTGAATACATTTAGAAGCTACTTCAATTAGTGAACCTTCCGAATCAACTATTAATTCAGGACAAATTAATTTAACTTCTTCACCTTCCAAGTGAGAGTACACTAATTCGGATTCTATTTCCATATTATCTGTATCAATATCAGTTACATCTTCCTCCTGGGTTCTTCCAGTGATCTCTGAAGGCATAATGATTTTTGAATCCCTATAAACATTTAAATCATCAAAATAATGGGATAAGTAGTAATTTAATTCAAAACCTATTCTTTTGGAGCCATAATCATCATCTATAGCTACCTCTCCTTCATAAGACCATTTATCATTCACAGTTAGAGAAGGAGAACTAACTGAATAATTAAGATCAATTGGTATCTCCGAAACTACTTCCTCTATTTCACTTCTCAAAGTATTATCGTCACCTAGAACTTCGAAATGAATATAAGAATCCATTTCCTTTAGTTCTCCAGAAAATTCAGAGAAAAAACTGTTAAATTCAGGTTCATCGGGCAATTCAGCTTCACCGTTATCTTCAGGAAACTCCATTTCATCATTTCCACCTAGAAAATAAGTTAAAGGACCTAAGGATAAACCGAATAAAATTATGATTACGAGGAATAATCCTGATTTCTTCATTTTAATCACCTTGTAAATTATTACTTATCATTACTTCCTACATCTTTTATTTTCATCGCCTTTAATTATCCTTTCCCATAAATATATCTCAATTATCTAAATCGAGGAAAACCAGAATAGGTTTATATATCTCTGAATCAAAAATTACTAATGTCCTCATATAGGACATATTTTCAAGATAAACTCAATTATAAGCAGTTACTTTAACAGACAAAAGGAAGAAACAAGAGGAATACATATGGATAAATTTTACAGAATAGAATACATTGGAAAAATAAAGAGAACTGGAAAAGTCTTCGACACAACTGACGAAGAGACAGCCAAGGAAAATAACATATACAATGAGAAACTGGATTACGGTCCAAAAGATATTATTAGCGAAGATGAATTGATAGAAGGAATAACTGAGAAACTGAAAGAGATGAAAGAAGGGGAAGAAAAAGAATTTATTGTTCCTCCAGAAAAAGCTTACGGTAAGAGAGATCCTTCAAAAGTCGATATGGTTCCAAAAAAAGATTTCGATGATACAGATGTAACTCCAATGCCAGGAATGCACGTAATATTGGATGGAAAACCAGCTAAAATACAAACAGTTTCTGGTGGAAGAGTAAGAGTTGATTTTAACAATCCTTTGGCGGGAAAAAGACTTAAATATAAATTAAAGTTAAAAAAAGTCTTTGAAAAAGATATAGAAAAATCAAAAATACTAATAAAGGAAAATTTACCAGTTGACGAAGAAGAAATAGAAACGGAAGAAGATAAGGAAAAGAAAAAGATAAAAATTAAACTGCCTCCGGGAACATTCCCAGAGGATGAAGAAGAAGTTAAAAAAGAATTAAAGGAAAAGATAAAGGAAAAAACAGATTACGAAGAAATAGAGATAAGGGAAAAAACAATTGAAGAGGAAGATGAAGAAGACGAGAAAGAGGAGAATCAATAGATTTAAATACTTGTAGAAACAAGAACATTTTAACTCACCCCAAAACAACAACAAACACTCAGAATAAGATTAAATCCTTTGAATTCTTTACTTATTACCTTAAAAGGGGAAGTACTACAATGACACCTGAAAAAATAGAAGAAGAAAGAAAAAAAATGTATGAAAATCAATCAAGGACAACAACCCTAGGTTTAAAATCCGATGATGGAGTAGTCCTAGCAACAGAAAGCCAAGCATCAATGGGATACCTCGTAGCAAACAAATACGCTGAGAAAATAATTCCATTACAGGAACACATAGCGATAACCATCTCAGGAGGAGTCGGAGATGCACAAATACTCGGAAGAATAATGCAAGCACAAACAAATCTATACCAGCTTGAAAGAAAAAGAAAGATGGATGTAGATTCCGCAGCAACTCTTCTAGCAAACGTGCTACAAGGAAGAAGAATGCTACCTTACTATGTAAGCCTAATAATGGGAGGATACGACGAAGAACCAAGACTATACTCATTAGATGCATTAGGATCAAAGATGGAGAAAAAAGCAACAGCCTCAGGATCAGGATCTCCAATAGCATACGGAGTACTCGAAAATTACTTTGATGAAGAAAATGATACTGAAGAAAACTTGAAAATAGCACTAAAAGCAATACATGCAGCAAAAGAAAGAGATTCAATGTCTGGTGGAAGACAAATCCATTTGATGAAAATAACGGATAAAGGATCAAAAAAATACACTGAAGAAGAAATAGAGAAAATGAAAAAAGAAATAAATCTAAGAAAAATATAACGCCCAAAGGATATAAAAAAATAATTAAAAGGCTCACCCGCCTGGAAATTACATATAAATAATTAAAGGAACAATTAGAAATATAAGAAGAAATAATAAAAGAAACAGAACTTAGAAATGAACTATAAAACTAGTAAAACAGCTAAAAGAAGAAAAATAACTGAAAAATAAACAAAAGGAGTTTTAATTATGACATATTTAGATGAATTAAAAGAAGAAATAAGAGAAGAAATACCAGAAGAAGCAATGGTAAGCAAAATAGAAGCAGAAGGATCTGACTTAGTCCTATATTCAAAAAACATATCAAAACTCGTAAATGACGAGGAAATAATAAGAAATCTAGCTAAAAAATTCAAAAAAAGATTCATACCTAGAACAGATAAATCAATGTTACAACCACCTGAAAAAGCAGAAAAAACAATAAAAGAAATAATACCAAGAGACCCAGGAATACAATCAATGGAATTCAGTCCAAGTTTCAGCAGAGTAACAATAAGAGCAAGAAAACTTGGATTAATAATAGGTAAAAGCGGAAAAACGATAAGAGAAATAACAACAAAAACAGGATGGAAACCTAAACTACAGAGAAGCCCAAAAGAAGAACCAGAAACACTTACTGCAATAAGAAATATACTAGCAGAAGAAGAAAAACAAAGAAAGAAAATACTGGAAGGATTTGGAAAGAAAATATTTCAAGAACCTCCTAAAGAAGTAAAATGGGTTAAAACGACATCTCTAGGAGCAAACAGAGAAGTTGGAAGAAGCTGTTTCTTACTGGAAACTCCTGAAAGCAAAGTAATGTTGGATGCAGGAATAAAAGTTGATGGAAAAAATGAAGATAAGTACCCATATCTATCATCAATAAATTTCTCACTCGACGAATTAGATGCAGTAATAGTTAGTCACGCACACTTAGACCACTCAGGATTCGTCCCATACTTATACAATTATGGTTACAACGGACCAGTATATTCAACAACACCTACAAGAACACTAATGACTCTTTTACAAAAAGACTTCATAAAGATAGCGGAAAGAGAAGGTCAAAATCCACCATACACTCAAAAAGAAATCAAAAAACAGATATTACATTCAATAGCAAAAGATTATGGAGAAGTAACAGATATAACGCCTGATATGAGACTAACACTACAAAATGCAGGACACATACTAGGATCAAGTTTAACACATCTCCACATCGGAGAAGGAGCACATAATTTAGTGTACACAGGAGACTTAAAATTTGGATATACAGAAATGTTAAACCCTGCAAACACAAATTTCCCAAGAATAGAGACTCTTATAATAGAATCAACTTATGGAGGGCAAGGAGACAGACAAAAAGACGCTAGAGAAAGTAAGAAAAGATTAATAGAAATAATAAAAGAAACCACAGATAAAAATGGAACTGTATTAATTCCTGCATTCGGAGTAGGAAGATCACAGGCAATAATGCTCATACTGGAAGAATACCACAGAAAAAATGATTTCAATATACCTGTATACATAGACGGAATGATAAAAGAAGCTTCAGCAATACATACAGCATACCCAGAATACCTAAAAAGAAGCGTTAAAAAAAGAATACTACATAACAAATCACCATTCGAATCGGAAATATTCCAAAGAGTGGATAGAAATGAAAGAGATGAAATAACAGAGAGAGGAAGATCAGTAATAATATCTCCAAGTGGAATGATGTCAGGAGGACCTGTAATAGATTACTTTAAGAAACTATGTGGAGATTCAAAGAACCAAATAGTATTCGTAGGATACCAAGCACAAGGCACACTTGGAAGAAAAATAGAAAAAGGAAATAAAGAAGTAGTTCTAGAAGATAAAAATGGAGAACTAACAGAGTACAAAGTAAAAGCAGGAGTAGAAACAATATCGGGATTCAGTGGGCATGCAGACATAAACGAATTACTGGGATATTACAAAAAACTATCTCCAAAACCAGAAAGAGTACTAGTTGTACATGGAGAAGAAAATAAAACTAAAAACTTCGCAAAAAGCCTAAACTACAAATTTAAAGTAAAAACAACTTCACCTAAAAACTTGGAGTCAATCAGACTGAAGTAATCTTAATTCTAGCTTTAAATTTAAATCAGCTTCGAAATCACTTAGATTAACCTGACCTTTCAAGTTTCTAGGCAATTCAATGTTAGCACTTTCAAGAGAAACAATATCATTTAATTCAATGAATTTTCTTTCTCCATCCATATGTTCGATTTCCCAGGCAACCCTTGAAGAAATGGAATCTACTAATGAAATACCAGTTGAAGAACCTTCTTTCTTTATCCTTCTGAAAGCTTCACCTACATTAGCTTTTGGAATAGCGTATAAAGAACCATTCCAAACATAGACTTCACTGAATAAGCCATCACTAGTAGCTTCATCTTCGCTTAAAACCCAAACTTGGAGATCTTTTCCTTTAAAAATAGTCTCAAGTAACTTAAAACTTTCTTTAGATCCTTTAACTCTCTCTTTAGAAATTCTATCTGACAAATTATTTTTTACTGATTTACCGAGCTCTGTAAACGGTTCTTTATCTATTTTTAATGTTTCTGATATTTCTTCATCTGTAAGAACTAATCTACCTGTTAATTGAGGATAAAGAACCTCCTGAACCGATAAAGAAACTTCTTGAGCAATCAAAGAAGCTATATCTATATTCAAATAACCTACAGGTTCATCAATATTGAAATTAGAGAGTACTGAAAAGGAAAACAACCCACATTCCCCTATATCATCTTCATCTAAAAGAACTCTTTCTTTTTGAGAAAGTGGTTTTGATGCCTTTTTTCTCTTATAAGAAAGTGAAGAACTTTCCTTGGATAATATAGATCTACAAAGATTATGAATGCTTTCCATATCTACATTTTTATCCATTATTACAACAGATAATTTGAAACCATCAAAAATAGATTGATAAGATGAAAAAAGCCTAATCGGAAGATTCATTTTATTCGAAGAACTCTCCAAAGTAGGCAACCATTTGCTAGATTCATCAAAGGGCATGAAGCCTCTTTTAGTTTTAATATAGTCTCTTTCATCAATTTCTTGAAGTTCTAAGTTTTTTTCAGATAATAAATAAGGATTTAAAACTTCTTTATATCCTCTATTAATTAATTTACTTATAATTTCGCTTTCAAATTCCCTAACTTTATTTCTAAGAGTATCTGAATTTACATCAGAAGCATTTGAAGAGAATTGGTCGATAAACACCATAGTTTAATTAATAAGGTTGTAAGTTAAATATGCAGTGGTTCATTAAGTGATACACAATGACAGAATGGAAAAAAGTGGAAGAAGTAAAAAAAGATGAAGAAGTGGGAAAAGAAGTTAACTTGAGAGGATGGGTCTACAGAGAAAGATCAACTAGTAAAGTAGCTTTCATAACTATAAGAGATTCATCAGGAATAATACAATGTGTATTCAAAAAAGGAACACCTGGTTTTGAAGAAGCAAAAGATACAAAAATAGAATCAAGTATAAAAATAAAAGGAGTCGTTGAAAAAGACGAAAGAGCACCAGAAGGATATGAAATAAAAGGAAAAGAGATGAAACACTATCAAAAAGCAGATAAATTTCCAATAACTGAGGATCCTTCAACATCGTTTTTAATGGATGTCAGACACCTTTGGTTGAGAAGTACAAAGATAAATAGGATGCTTAAAGCTAGAGAAAATACTTTAAGTTATTTTAGAGACTTTTTCAAAGAAAGGGAATTTCACGAAGTACAACCTCCACTATTAACTCAAGCGGGAGTGGAAGGAGGATCAACCTTATTTGATTTAGATTACTTTGATGAAACAGCTTACCTCACTCAGTCATCTCAATTATACTTAGAAGCATTCATGACTTCTTTAGAAAAAGTTTACTGTATAGCACCAAGTTTCAGAGCTGAAAAATCCAGAACAAGTAAACATTTAACTGAATATTGGCACTTAGAAGCCGAGATGGCATGGTACAACAATAAAGACAACATAAAATTCCAAGAGGAAATGATATCTTACGTAGCTAATAAACTAGCTGAAGAAAATAAGAAAACATTAAAATACTTCGGAAGAAACCCTGAAGACCTTAAAAAGATAAAACCTCCTTTCAGAAGACTTAGTTACACAGAAGCTATTGAAGAGCTTCAGGATAAAAAAATAAATATAGAATGGGGAGAAGATTTTGGTTCAGGACATGAAAAAGCATTAACAGAAAACATAGAGAAACCATTAGTCATCTATAACTTTCCAAAGAAAATAAAACCTTTCTATATGCCAGAAGAAGAAAAAGGAGAAAAAGAAACAGTCCTATGTAATGACATACTTGCTCCTGAAGGATATGGTGAAATAATAGGCGGTTCTGAAAGAATATGGAAATTAGAAGAACTTCTAAAAAGATTAGAGGAAACAGGTACTGATAAAAATGCTTACGAATGGTATATAGACCTGAGAAAATATGGATCAGTCCCTCATTCAGGATTTGGACTGGGAATAGAAAGAGTTTTATCCTGGTTATTCAATAGAGAACATATAAGAGAAACAATTGGGTTCCCAAGAACCATCAACAGAGTTTACCCATAAATTTAGATATATTCATTAACTATTTTATTATACTCATCTTCTGATATCTCTTGACAGACCTTTTCATCATGCACTAAAACGTATTTGTTAAGATTAATATCTGTTAGTTCCACTCCTGGAAATATCTCCAGGCTCTTTTCTTCTATTTCTCCATTTGGATATTCAATATTAGCTTTCATTATATTTTTATTCCCCTTTCTTTCAGCTTTAAAACCAACAACTTTACCTGGTCTAACTTTACAGTCATATCTATCATTGTGGATAGTGAAGAAATATTTGTGGACGTAGTTAGTGTCATCGAAAAGCCCTAAAAAACTTTTTTCTCTTTTTTTAAGATTTTTTAGATCTTCATATTCCTTTGGAAATATATTCTTAAGATCTTTTTCAGTAACTTTTCCTTCTCTGATAGTATAAAGAACTCTGCCTCTGTCTCCTTCCCTTATAGTTTTCTTTCCAGCCATAGCTATGTTCATAAACTGTTTTCTTTCTCCCGCAGAAATTTTCTTACCTATCATATTAATCTTAGTTAATTAGATTGGGTACCCGGAGTTGTTAAATTTTACCCCGAAATGATTAAACTAAGAAAACAATAATAGAAATATACAGTGAAAAAATGAATGAAAGCAAAAATGTGAATAAAGTAATAATAACTGGTTGCCCAGGCACAGGTAAGACAACATTAGCCGATGAAATTGGAAAATGCTTAGATTTAGAAGTTATTCATATAGATCAATATTATATAAAAAACAAAGGACTTTCAAAGGGATACGACGAAATTCGAGAATCAATTGAAGTTGATTTAGAAAAATTGAAGGAAAAATTGAAGGATAAAGAAGGGGTTATTGAAAGCCATTTACTCTGTGAGTTTAATTTAAAGAAATCAATAGTTATTGTATTACGTTGTGATACAGGTGAGTTGAAGAAAAGACTGGAGAAAAGAGGATACAGTGAAGATAAGATTAAAGAAAACCTTGAATCTGAAATATTTAATTATTGTGGGGAAGAAGCTCGTTCCAACTACGGTGAAAATAAGGTTTACGAATTAGATACAACTGATAAAACTGTGGAAGAAAACAAATCAAAAATAGTAAATATTATAAAAAGTAATCAAAGCTAGTTTTTTATTCATCTTCCTCTTTTCAATTTCATTGATTCATCATCTAATTCATTATCTTCACTTGGTTTTTTAAGAAAATACAAGGTTGTCCCAAGTATTAGAAATGCACCAAATATGTGTTTGTAAGGTATTTTTATTCCTTTTTCATCTGCTTGTTGAATTGATTTCTTTGAATAAATCATTGAATTAAGATATTCCCCATTCGAATGATAGTTTTTTGCTTTTTCCAAGTAATTCAAATTAATATCTTTCTCATCAGTTTTATCATTTACTTCTTGCATTCTATCTATTGAAGATCTTTCCATTTGAGATAGAAGTTTTTTGGAGTCCTCTATTAACTTTTCCTCTCTTCTAATATCTTCATTTATTTTTAAAGGGTCTTTTTGATCTAAAAGATAATTTATGTTTCTGTCTATGAGTTTTGACTCTCCTTTCATGTCTTTTTTTCTGTTTTTTAAATATTCTAAGTCTTCCTGAGTATACGGGATATGAGTATCATCTATTTTAAACTCAGAAGAATCTTTAAACGCTTTTTTCAACTGATTAAAAACCTCATCTAGCTCTTTGGAGTTTTCATTTATCCTTGAGTTTATTTTTTCCTTTATTTCCTTAATACTTTTTTCCAACTGATGAACACTCTCCTCATCTTTTTCTTTCATTTTTTCAATGTCTTTACAATCTATTATGAGACAAAAATCAGATAATTCTTTTTCTAACTCCTTTAATTCTTCAGAGAATTCCTTCTCTTCTTTAGGTTTTTCAATTGACTTGTTTTTTTCAGAGTAGTTCTTTTCTTCTTCAGAGTAAGTTTTCTCGTTTGGAAGCCTTCTTAATCTGTTAATTAGGTTTGGAGCTATTTCAACGATTTTTTCATACTCTCCATTCATTTGAAGATCTTTAATTCTTTTTATTTCTTCTTCAAGCTCATGGTTTACCTCTCTAGTATTATTTAGAAACTTAATTTCAACCAGAATATCTTGAGCTTTTTTCTTGAAATCTTCTTCAATGTAAATTAGTTTTATTTTGGCATGATTTTTCAATTTAGGTATTCTTATGCTCGTTTTCTCTGTTTCCATGGAATGAGTTTCTTCTAACATGTCTAAAGAATGAATTGATTCGTAGTTATTTGAGAACTCATTTACCGGGTAATTAGAATCAATCACTTTTGAAGGATCTATATTTCTTTTTAACGTGAAATTATAGATCTTTTCCTCGTGATTAATCAGCTCCATAGTGTGTTTTACTCTTCCATTTTTTCCAATAATTTTTTCTTCATTTACCTGTATCTCTGGAGGTCTTTGATATGTTAACTTGATTTCTTCCTTTTCTTTGATAGGTTTGAACACTATTTTATTGTTTATTCTTTCCAAGTTTGGATTTTTATGAATTATCTCTGTTTTTGAACATAAATCTAAGTTTAAATATACTTTAGAGTTCTCTACATTTCTCTTTATTTCAATTTGCTTCTGTTTAGTTAGTCTTTCTTCAGTAATTGAAATTCTCTTTGATTCTTTTTCCGTACAGAGGAAAGGCGTGAATTTTGCTCTTTTTGTTTTTTCTATCGTTTCCTGTGGATACACAGTATTTATTCTTAAATTTAATTCATCTCTTTTCGGAGATCCTTTCAGTTCTATATCTCCTGAAATTTCTTTATTTATGTAAATATTGTGTAGAGGAACCGATAATGGATTATGAGCTGTTATTTTTATTTCTCCAATTATCTCTTCATTGCAATTGTTTTTTATCTGATCTTTAATCTCTATATTAGTGTTTTCTTCTATTACTGCTGATTTAAATTCTTCAATAAGAGGAGAGGTTTCCCTTATTATTTTTTGATATGTTTCCAGTTTTTCTATCGGGTAATCTAAACAAGGAGTATTTTTTACTCTGTTATATTGATTTCTAAGTTCTCTTAATCTATTTTTATTTATCCCTAGATTCCTTTCACCGTACGACGTAGAGGTTATTTTTTGAATTGAATTGAGAAGATCATTTGCCTTTTCTTCTTTTAAACGTATTCTCTCTTCGAGAGGAGAAACTCTGATTATAATAGTTTCTTTTATCTCATTTAATGTTCTTTGAATATTTGGAAGAAGTATAGGGTCTCTAATTTCTTTTAATTTTTCTAATTTTAGCTTTTTATCCTCTAGTTGATACCCTAATTCTATGTATTTGTTTACTTTATTTATCTCTCGGCTTATTCTTTGCTTAATAGGAGCTAAATCTTTTTCTTCGAGCTCCTTTATTGTTTTTATATATCTTAAGGTATCTTGAAGAGAATTTATTTGTTTACCTATTGTTTCTTGATTTCTTGATCTCTCTTCTTTTTCTTTTTAATTCTTTCATATGCTTCTCCATTTTTCCTGTGTTTCTGTAGAGTTCTTTCTTTCCTTTTTTACTCTTTCTCTTATCTTTAAGTTTT
>SL_8KL_010_SEDDRAFT_10003767_pt1 | contig 12413 bp, 7 predicted proteins | sample SodLakKL_010_SED_4_FD_11160 | JGI IMG/M metagenome (IMG submission 11160) | reverse complement strand
GACTGATATGGTCATTCAGTCGCTGCCCGGCCATCGCCAGCGAGTTCAAATACTCCCTGTAACCGCTGGTATGCGAAATCAGGTGACGCAAACGGACCGTGTCTCCCAGGTGGGGGAGTTCAGGGATGTACTTACGGATATCATCTTCCAGCGACAACTTTCCCTCATCTTCCAGCAAAGCTATGGCAAAGGCCGTGAATTGCTTGGATGTGGAGCCGATGTTGGTGGGGGTTCCCGTTTCAAATGGGATGCCGTATTCCAGATTGGCCATTCCGAAAGCCCTTCGGTAAACTATTTCTCCCCCACGCATCACCATGATAACCCCACCGGGAGATTCTTCGTGGTCGTATTCCTTAATTAATTTTTCCACGGCCGCTGCTGAGTCATCCGGCAGTGTCCGGGCGGATAAAGTGTCAGTGTACAAGGAAACCATCAGTCCGAGGCACACAATAATCCTGGAAAAAAAGGTAATTGTTTTCATGATGTATGGGATTAAATAATATGGGCTTAAATATGTGTAACGTATGTGTCCGACATAAAGTTACACAATATTTATTTCTGAAATAAATCTCCGGTATATTGACGTGAATGTCCTAACCACTCCCGTGTTAAATAATATATCTTGGAACAGGTTATTGCATTATTCACAATTATCTGAAATTCAATGAGAGCATTACTTATTTTACTGATTGCATGCCTGGCTGTCCCCTTCGACGGAACCGGCCAGGACACGAAGAGAAGTTACATTCCCATGATCGGGGATACCGCACCGGCCTTCGTCGCCGAATCGACAGAAGGCACCATTAATTTCCCGTATGACTTCGGCAGAAGTTGGAAAATTATATTCTCCCACCCCCGGGACTTTACCCCTGTTTGCTCCAGTGAAATTCTGGAACTGGCGTATTTGCAAAATGAGTTTGAGAAACACAACACCCGGATTATAGTTGTTTCAACAGACATGCTGGAAACTCATTTCAAATGGAAAGAAGCGATGGAGGAGATTAACTTTAAAGACCGGGGGGCAAGAAAGATCAGATTTCCTCTTGTTGATGACAACAATTATTCCATTTCTTCCATTTATGGGATGAATCACCCCAATGCCAAAAGAGGAACAAACATCAGGGGCGTTTTTTTTATTGACCGGAACAACAAGGTCAGGGCCATTCAGTTATACCCCAATGAAGTAGGAAGAAGCACCCCGGAAATTCTCCGTACCCTGATCGCCCTCCAAAAGTCAGACGACAATTATGAGTTTAAGATTCCGGCAAACTGGCAGCCCGGAGAACCTGTAATGATGGGACATACAAGCCCCCTGATACAGGAAAACATGAGGCAGGCAAACCCTATATATTTTCAATATTCATGGTTTATGATTTATTGGAAAGATGACGGAAATGATATGGATTGATCAAAAATTCTTCATAAATTTATACGGATTATAATCTGTCCTTAAACATGGATCAGGATTATTATGGGGTCAATCAGTTGCCAGGCCTTTCAGGATCTTTTGGTGAAGGATTCCAGCATGTATTTTCCGGCGAAAACCTGGTCAGTTTTTTGACCGGAGTGCTATATTCATTCTCTTTCTTATCGGAAAAAAAAGATATTAAACTGGGATTCATCCGGAAACATTCCCTTAACGCCCCGTTGAGCGAAACATTCTGTTTTAACACGTTTTTAATAGGCAATATTCTGCTAAGCCTGCTCCATACTTCATTTAAATACGCTTCAGCAGGCGACAGGATTACGATCTGTGCCGGGATCCATCACTCAGGATGTACAAACCCCTGCCTGGAAATTATTATAACTGATACGGGGGCTGAAATTCCGAAAGAACTATTACCCGCGATATATAACCATTTTGAGAACAATAAACATGATGGCTATCAGGATTGCGGAAACTCTCAGTCCGGAATTCCCGGCATGATGGATCTGACTGAACTGCAAAACGGCACCATTAGTGTTATAAGCAGGCAAGATAAAGGAACAAGGTTCAGACTAAGGTTCCCGATTGGCACACAGGATTATGCAGCTGATCCTGACACATTATATAAAACCAGGTCTGGCAACACAGTAATCAAACCCTGGACAAGCCATGTAATTACCCGTAAAGAAGCATTTATGGGAAAGACCATTAAAATAATGGAAGACAATATGGCCAATGAGCATTTTACTGTGAATCAATTTGCCAAAATGGCCGGGATGAGCAGCTCTCAGCTTCACCGCAAATTGAAAGGAGCAACTGGTATGTCCGCCCTCCGTTTCATCCGGTCTGCCAGGATGCACAGAGCCCGGGAACTTCTTGCAAAAGACGCAGGTAATGTGGCAGAAATTGCATATATGGTAGGATACGACGACCCCAGCTACTTCACAAGGGTTTTCAAGTCCTATTTCGGACACCTGCCCTCGGGGATAAAAGCAATCAAAACTGAACGCTAGAAGCTCAATGCCTTGGTTTCGCCAGCACCTGTGTCCAGAATTTCCCGGTTCTGGCAACACCCATTTCCTCAAAATCAGCCCGCATGATATTCATGCAATGTTGCGGGCTGGTGATCCACCCTTCGACAACCCGGTGTTCAGCCTCCCTGTGTACCATTGCAATATTTTCGCCGATGGTTCGCCAGTCATAGCCGGTCAAATCAATCCGGCCGGCCAGCAAAGAGTTGTCGCTGCCGGTATGGGACAGAAAATCATTTTCAAACATGTCGTCACTGTGTGCCTGTGCAGCGGCGGCCAGGGAATCATTCCAGGTCAGCGGGTCAACAGGAGGCTGGTATTCTCCTCCGCATTCTACCCCACTGGTGCGGTACGAATTGATCAGTTCCAGCAGCAGCTCACGGTCTACCTCCCTTTCAGCTTCTTCCGGTCCGGAAAACGCCATCAAAACAAAAAGTGAAATACAAATGATGATTCGGGTACTCTGATAACATTTACTTTTCATAATCTTATGCAAATTCATTCACTGATTTCCAGCTTTATCAGCGATATGTTGTCAACCCCTCCCCTTTCGTTGGCGGCATCCACCATTGCACTGCCGGTTTTAGCATCCAATAAAAGAGCAATTCTGTCATCGTCCAGCATATCACTTAATCCGTCTGTACACAGCAGCAAAACATCACCGGGCTGCAATGCACTGATTTCTCCCACATCAATGAACGGGACCTTCCCGGCACCGATACAATTGGCAATCATATTCGAAGGGATATCCGGGTCATTGAACAGGGCGGCCTGGCTGTGATCACTGGTCAGCCGGTCCAATTGCCCCCTTCGGTAATGATATAACCGGCTGTCGCCGGCATGAAACCACACCACAGCCTCTCCGGAAAACAAGAGTCCGCACAGCGTGGTGGCCATTCCTTCACATGAAGAATCTTCCCTCCCCCTGCGCAACAGGGATTGATGCACATCCATTACCCACCGTGAAAACTGCTCACGAAGTGTCTCCAGGTCTTCCTCAGGCAAAAGATTCCGGGCAAATACCTGCAAATGCCTGAGTACATCACGGCTCGCTACCTCCCCGGCCCTGTGCCCGCCAAGTCCGTCAGCCACTGCAAAAACCAGCATTTCCTGGCCCGGAAAAACCCTCCTCACTCCATCATCTGTAAAGACAATATCATTCACGAGGATATGATCCTCATTTTGGTTACGTACAAGACCCTTATCCGACAACCCTTCCGCTATTACAGTGTACTTCCTGTGCATATATATAAAGCTGTTTGCTGCCCGGTTTTCAGGTAAAAATAGCAATAATTCAGGGGAAATACTGTTTTTATTAAGCAATAACCTCAAACAAAAAGGAATATTTAACTCCGGGTCTGATAAATCAAAAACAAATAACATAAAAAGAAATGTCTTTCAAATAAAAGACAATTATCTTTGATAGATTATAGCCAATTATGTCCGGAAAAATTCGTAATTATTTACTTGTTGCCGTATTGCTTTCGTTTTATCTGCCGGGAACCGCGCAAATAAAGGGGATCGGATTGCCTTTTATCGTGAATCACCCCCGCGACGTTTACAATGCGGGTACGCAGAACTGGTCAGTTACCCAGAGCAGCAACGGATTTATGTATTTTGGCAACAATGATGGAATACTGGAGTATAACGGAACCGAATGGAATTTATACCCCATGCCCAATAATTCGGTCGTCCGGAAAGTAATGGCAAGCGGTGATTCCATTTTTGCGGGAGCTTTTGAGGAAATCGGCTACCTTGCTCCTGACGATAAAGGACTTCTTTCATGGAATTCGCTGACCCATCTGATCCCCACCGAATACCGCAACTTTGATGAAGTATGGAAAATTTTTAAAGACAGGGGTAGGATCATTTTTCAGTCATTCGAGTACATTTTTATTTTTGATGGAAACCGGGTCGAAGTCATTGAACCGGAAAAAAGTTTTGGGTTCATGCATCAGGCCGGAGAGGCTTTTTATGTGACAGAAGAAGAGGAAGGACTCATGCGTCTGGAAGACCAAACACTGATACCGGTCAGTGACCATCCAGTATTTTTCCGCAATGAGATCAGTTGTGTAATTCCATACGGGCTTAACCGCAAACTCATCGGAACCTCCAATGAGGGGATATTCATCCTGGATGGAAATTCCATGACGCCCTGGCAGGGCGATGTAAATGCTTTTTTAATTGCCGACAACCTCTATTCCGGAATCAGGCTGAATGACGGGAACCTGGCTTTCGGATCGGTCAGCGAGGGAATGTTTGTCACTGACCCGTCCGGAAATATCCTGCAACATCTCAACCGTACAAAGGGACTGCAGAATAATACCATACTTGACATATTTCAGGATCGTCATGATAATTTATGGATGGGGCTTGACAATGGAATAGACTACGCTGAGACCAGCTCACCCCTGACCGTGTTTGATCATAATTTCAATATTGAAAGTGTTTACGCAACAACCGTGCACAACGACATCCTGTATGTGGGAACCAACCAGGGGCTTTTTGCCGCCGGCCTGGAACACATCGGGAGCCGGGCAGATGATCACACGGGCTTCCGGCTGATAGAAGGAACCAGGGGGCAGGTCTGGAGCCTTGAAGTAATAGACAACACCCTGTTGTGCGGTCATAATTACGGGGCATTCCAGGTAAACGGGTACCATGCAAGGCAGATTTCCGACATCAGGGGGTTCTGGTCTTTTATCAAACCCGATGTAAACAGTGATCAGATAATCGCAGGGACATACAGCGGGCTTGTCAGATTGCAGAAACAAAATGGCCTTTGGCAATTGAAGGACGAAGTCAGCGGGTTCAGGGAATCAAGCCGCAGTATTTTTGCCGACAGGGATCACATACTTTGGGTGGGGCACGGATACCGGGGGCTGTTTAAACTGCAGATGAGCAGCGACTTTTCAAGGGTTGAAAATGTGTACCTTTACCATAATGAAGCCAACCTTCCGGCTGAACTCCCTTACAACATTCAGGAAGTCCATGGTGAAATGCGCGTGACCACCCGCGATGGCCTCTATTATTTCGACCACAACCTTCAGACATTTGTGCCGGATGATGGTCTGAATGCATTGTTTGGGGGAAAAGGATTCATTGATAAAATCCACCAGGATGAGAGCGGAAACCTGTGGTATTATACCGATGATTACCTCGGTGTGATGCGCATGCTGGAAGACGGAACCTATCGTGACATTACCTCCCCGTTTACCAGGGTAAATCCGTTTTTGCTTCCTGCATTTCAGAATCTTTTCAAACTGGATCCGGGTCATGTCTTCATTGGTTCTCAGAACGGATTGATCCATTATGACCCCGGAATCATCAACGATTATCAGAAAACCGAGGGGGTTTTCTTTACAGAAATCTTATTTTACGGCCAGCAAAAGCATGATTCACTATTTTCCTACAACCAGGAAATCATTGATAACCAAACAAATATACCCGTACAGCCTCATGCATTGAATTCAGTCCGGTTTCAATTTACCACCCCAATTTTTGAAAACCCGCACGAGATCAGGTTTTCTTTCCGGCTGCATGGCTTTGAAACTGAATGGTCTGACTGGACCACAAGTAACTTTAAAGAATACACCAATCTGCGGGAAGGAGACTATGTGTTTGAAATTAAAGCACAGAATGCATTCGGGGTCGAAAGCCCTCCGGTGGAGTTTCATTTCACCATAGAACCTCCTTTTCTGAGATCAACCACCGCATACGTGATCTATGGGTTATTGCTGCTAATTCTCATTGGGGCAAACGTTTATTATTTCAGGAAAAGAATGCTTCGGATCAGGCAGCGGGAAAAAATAAGGCATGAAAAGAGACTGGCCAGGAAAGAAGAAATTTTTAAAGCCCAGACAGCCCTGAGTGAAAAAGAAATCATTGAGTTGCGCAATGAAGGATTGAAAAATGAGATGCAGCACAAAAACAAAGAGCTGGCCAATGCCACCATGCACCTCATTCAGAAAAACAAAACACTCACGGAATTAAAAAATGACCTTGCCGGATTGTTGAAGAACATGCCCTCCGACCACCCCGACAGACAAAATGTAAACAATCTTCTTAAAAAAGTAAACAGGGACCTGCGCAATGAAAAGCATTGGGAACTTTTCAATAACTATTTTGATGAAGTACATCAGGACTTCCTGAACAGACTCAAGGAAAAACACAACGATCTGATGCCAAAGGAGTTGCGCCTGTGCGCATATCTCCGGATGAACTTGTCAACCAAAGAAATAGCTCCCCTGATGAATATTTCAGTCCGGGGTGTGGAAATCAGCCGGTACAGGTTGCGAAAAAAACTGAAGCTTGACAAACACATCAACCTCACCGACTACATGATGTCACAGTAGTTATCCTGACTGAGAAAATCTACTATCCTGAAGAAACCCCCATAAAGCTTTCTTTTTCAGCAATCACCTCATCACAATGATGTAGCCATGATGTAGTATTTTTTCCCAATGCTGCAATCATGATGTAATGAAAAATTTTGATCACATCCCCTTGTCACCTATGTTTGTTATTAAAATGATCGCCTCAGATCAGTCATTTATCTAAATTTCATTATTCAAACTCATTAAACAACATGATCATGAAAAAACCCAAAACAGAAAAACTTTTCAGGCAGATGCTCTATTTCATCGGAGCATTAAGCATTATTGCTTTTTTACCTTCGTGCGAGGACGATGATCCGGAACCCGTTCCAGAAGATCCCGTTGCCAGTTTTCAGTTTGAGGTCAGTGAAGACAACTGGCAGATGGTAACATTTACCAACTTTTCTCAGAATGCTACTTCTTATAGCTGGGATTTTGGTGATGGAAATTCCTCCACAGAAGAAAACCCCACCCATGAATATGAAGAAGCAGGCGAATATGAAGTGACACTCACAGCCTCCAACGAGGTGGGGGCAACCTCCACATTCTCGGAGAACATCGAAATTGAAGATCCCTTCGAGGCACTCAGAAGAATTGCCGGTGATGACGAAAAAACCTGGCGGCTCTGGCGGGGAGAGGGAACCAGCCTGGGTGTCGGCCCCAATCCTGATGATGCACGCATCTGGTGGTCACTATCCAATGACGGAAGCACTCCCTGCAGGTATTTCCACGATTTCACCTTCCATCTTGACGGAACTTTTGAGTTTGATGACAACGGGGTGTTTTTCGGAGATGCTGTATTGTTTGGCGACACCGATTTTGCAGATGTCTGCTTTGAAGCCCTTCCGGAGAACATGGTCAGTGCAGACGGAGATGACCTGAGTCCCCTTCTTGGCGGCACACATGAGTACGAATATGATCCCGGCAGCCATACCATTACCCTTCATGGTCTTGGAGCATGGATGGGTCTGCCTCACCTGACAACCACAGAGGAAAGCTCTACGCTGGTTGAACAGAAGTCTTTCCAGGTAAGGGTGGAAGAGCATGACGGATACGATCTGATGCATGTTTCCTATACCTATGAAGAACTTTACTGGGACTTCACCTATGCCCATTACCATGACCCCTCACTTGAACCCGAAGTTGTGGAAGAACCCGAAGAGGTTGAGCCTCTGGATCCTATTACTCCCGATGAGCTGTTTATTACTTTTGCTGCAAGGGATGAGGATAACATGGCGTTGTTGGATACCGTCGACTCCGGTTCAACTGTTGAGTTTGGTGTTGAAAACCCGCTGGATGACACTGCCGCACCTGTTGGCAAATTTATCAGGACGGGTGGCGTTCAATGGCAAGAGCTCCAGATGAGAACTTCTCCGGAATTATACAATATTCAGTTTGATAATTTTGAGGTAGCCAAAATTGATATTTATGTACCGGATGATACAGAATTTAACGGCTTGCAAAGACATATTGTATTTGGGTTTGCTGATATGCATGGTACCGAAGAATGGTGGAACGATCCGGTTCAATTCTTAATGGAAGATGATGAAGTTGTGCTTGGTGAATGGCACACCTACGAGTTTGACCTTACAGACGTGAAAGAGCGTGAAGACCTGGATATGATTTACCTGGGTATTGGTGGCGGCGGCCACGAAGAGGAAGGAATATTTTATATACGAAACCTCATTTTTGAATAATCTCAATAAAGGGTTGCAGGGACATTTGGTTCCTGCAACCCATTATTATAGTTTGATGAAATACTCCTTTTCCATACTCAACCCACTGCCAATCAGGTTCAGGATCATCCGGCCTTCACATAAAGCCTGGAACATCATCAGATTGGCTCACACAATGTTTGCAATCTTCCTGCTGACTGGAATCATTGCCTGTGAAAGCGACGAAGTCCTTGACGACACCGAGCCGGCAAACCTCCGGGTTGAAATCACCGAAGATCCTGATACAAGCGGGAAGCTCATCATAGAGGCCACCGCAGACAATGCCGTAGAGTATCAGCTCCGGATCGGCCAGCAGGAAGACCCTGAGGAGGCCAATACATCAGGCCGGTTTGAATACACGTTTGAACGTTCAGGCCTTTTCAATATTGATGTCAGAGCCTTCGGCAGTTCCGGCAGGTATCTGCGCCAGGAAATCCCTTACCAGGTCATCATAGAACAGGACAGTGTTTCGGTAGAGGATGGATACATCACCCCCCTTTCCTATGACGGGTATAACCTTGTCTGGCACGATGAATTTGAAGGCGACAGGGTCAATCCCGATTACTGGGTATTTGAAATTGGTGACGGTTGCCCGGATCTGTGCGGTTGGGGAAACAATGAATTACAATACTACCGCCGGGAAAACGCCTGGGTTGCCGACGGCCTACTGACCATCGAAGCAAGGCGGGAAGATATGGGCGGCAGAAGATACACTTCGGCCCGGATGAAAACCCAGGGAAAAGAATCTTTTAAGTACGGCCGGATCGACATAAGGGCGCTCCTGCCCGAAGGCCAGGGAATCTGGCCTGCCCTTTGGATGCTCGGGAATGACATTGAGTCTGTCGGATGGCCGAAATGCGGGGAGATCGACATCATGGAGATGATCGGCGGAAACGGCAGGGAAAACCAGGTACACGGAACCCTTCACTGGGACATTAACGGACACGTCCACGCAGGAGGCAGCTATACAAAACCTTCAGGAACCTTTGCCGATGAATACCATGTTTTCACCATCATCTGGGATGAAACATCGATCAAATGGTTTGTCAACGATATTGAATTCCATGAGATCAATATCACACCGTCCCACATGAGGGAATTCCACCAGCAGTTCTTCTTTATTTTCAATGTTGCAGTGGGCGGGAACTGGCCCGGCAGCCCTGATGAAACAACATCATTCCCCCAGCAAATGAAAGTGGATTATGTCCGGGTATTCCAGGAAAAATAACATTGTCTGAATCATCAACAAAATAATCAAGCAAATGAAACGATCCTTTTATTCCCTTATGATACTGGCCGCAGGACTGCTTTTATCCCTGACGGCTCAGGCTCAAACCATCAGGGGCGTAGTTACAGACGCTTCCAGCGGGGAAACACTTCCGGGTGCCAGTATTGTTGTAGAGGGTACCACCCGCGGAACCACTACTGAGATAGACGGAACCTACAGTTTAAGCCTATCCCCCGGATCACATACGATCTCTTACAGCTTTATCGGATTCAGCACGGAGAAAATATCCATCACCATTGAAGAAGGAGAAACCATTGTCCGCGACATTGCCATGGAAACGGCCGCTCTCACTTTTGAGGAAACTGTTGTGATCGGTTATGGCAGTCAGCCAAGAATCCTGTCAACAGGTTCCATTTCACGCATGGATTCGGAGGCGATAGAGAGAATCCCCGTGCTTCGGACAGAGCAGGCATTGCAGGGACAAACTGCAGGCGTACAGGTCACCCATCTTTCCGGGCAGCCCGGGGAAGCACCTACGGTAAGGATCCGTGGTGCAGGTACCACCGGAAACGCACAACCACTTTATATTGTTGACGGGATGGCAGTCGGCGGGATTGACTACCTGAACCCCGGCGATATCGAATCCATTGACGTACTGAAAGATGCAGCATCTGCAGCCATTTACGGTGCCAGGGCGGCCAACGGCGTGGTACTTATTACCACCAAATCCGGAACAGAGGGACAAATGAACGTCACTTACTCCGGATATCACGGCATACAGAATGTTGCCAGAACCATTGACATGCTGGATGCAGAACAATACCGCATGATGATGAATGAAGGAGCCCGAAACGCCGGACTCACCGAACCCTTTGACCTTAATGAGATACCAGCTCACAACACAGACTGGCAGGATGCCCTTTTCCAGTCCGATGTACCCATGCTCAATCACCAGATATCTGTCAATGGAGGAACAGAACGATCCACTTACGCTTCTTCCTTATCCTATTTCTCTCAGGAAGGCATCATCGGCGGAGACAAATCAAAATTTGAACGGATTACAGCCAGGCTGAATTCAGACCACAAGGTCAATGATTTTTTCAATTTCGGCAGCAACCTTGCCTATACACATACAACCCAAAGGGGAATTGCCAGTAATGCCAGTTTCAATGCCGCATTCGGCAGTGCTTTGAACCTGGATCCGCTGACCCCTCTGTACCAGGATGATGAAAGCATCCTTGCCCAGTATCCTTACTCACAGGAACCTGTGGTCACCAATGAAGATGGACGTGTATACGGCATTTCGAATCTTGTGGGTGCAGAAATTGTCAACCCGCTTGCAATGCTTGAAACCCAAAGAGGAGAAACCCGGGTGGATAAATTTGTGGGGAACATGTACGGTGAAATCGAAATGATTGAAGACCTGAGGTTCAAATCCACCCTTGGACTTGACCTGGGTTACGTTGTCAACGACTCCCATACGCCTTTGTTCTTCCTGAACGATGCTCAGAACAATACAGACAAAACAACGGTATCCAAAAATATCGACCGGTACCATACCTGGCAGTTTGAAAACACACTTTCCTATAACTGGCAGATTCAAGAGCACAACTTTTCTGCCCTGGTAGGTATCACTGCGAGAAAATCCAACTTTGAGGACCTTTCGGGGTTCAATGCCGATGTTTCCACGGCTGACCCGAATCACGTCTACCTGAGCATGGCAAGGGATACCGTATGGACTGCTTACGGAGGTGCAAACCACTCAGCCCTGCTGTCACAATTTGGCCGGATACTTTATGATTACAGAGACACCTATTCTGTGAACGTCACCCTTCGCAGAGACGGATCATCCAGATTTGGAGCGTTTAACCGTTACGGGTTCTTTCCCTCAGTGGGCACAACATGGAATATCAGCTATGAGGATTTCTTTCCTGACCTGGGACCTGTAGACCTTGTAAGGCTCAGGGTTTCATGGGGAATCAATGGAAACCAGGAAATTGGTGACTTCCAGTACCTCTCTACAATGAACATGAGCCGTGGCTACATCTTCGGCGGAGGAAGGGCTTTCGGTGCATCTCCATCCTTTTTGGAGAACCCGGATCTGCGCTGGGAAGAGTCTGAGCAAATTGATATCGGACTTGACCTGGCAGCCTTTGACAACCGGCTTAACGCAGTCTTTGCTTATTACACCAAAACCACAAGCGGCCTTTTGGAAAGAATTCCCATACCGGCTCACGTGGGCAATGATCCACCCTTTGCAAATGTCGGAAGTGTCCGGAACAGGGGAGTGGAAATGTCACTGGACTGGCAGCATCAGACCAATAATGTCCGTTACTCAATTGGAGTCAACGGAGCCTACAACCAGAATGAAATGACCAAAATTGGTAATGAAGAAGGGGTACTGCCCGGTGCCTCATGGGCTGTTGCCGGCATGGTGACCCGTGCGGAAATCGGCAAACCCATCGGCTATTTCTGGGGATATAAAACTGACGGAATCTTTCAGAATATGGCGGAAGTATACCAGCATATCAATAACCGGGGACAACTCCTTCAGCCAAATGCCAGGCCCGGTGATGTACGCTTTGTGGATGTAAACGGAGACGGTGTGATCAACGCCGACGACAGAACCATGATCGG